>Ga0256405_10003647_pt1 | contig 31247 bp, 18 predicted proteins | sample RumenRJG_02DNA_FD_189096 | JGI IMG/M metagenome (GOLD analysis project Ga0256405, IMG submission 189096) | Bovine rumen microbial communities from Lethbridge, Alberta, Canada - RJG_02 | ecosystem: Host-associated > Mammals > Digestive system > Stomach > Rumen | place: Canada: Alberta...
AGATAATCAAGTTACAGAAAAGAATTAAACACAAAGTTAAAGGCTCTAAGCGCCTTAAAAAAGCATATAAGACCATAGCTAAACTTCAAAAGAAGAAAGCTGATATCAGACGTGACTTCATCCAAAATCTCTCAACACAAATAGTCAATAACCACGATATAGTGATAGTTGAGGACTTGAAGATCACAAATATGACTAAATCAGCTAAAGGAACTGTTGAAGAGCCTGGTAAGAATGTAAAACAAAAATCAGGTCTAAACAGAGCTATCTTAAGTGAAGGCTGGGCTTATTTCTTTAAATGCTTAGAGTATAAGCTTGAGAACAAAGGTGGTGTCTTTAAAAAGGTATCACCAAAACATACTAGTCAAAAGTGTTCTTGCTGTGGTCATATCAGTAAGGATAACCGTAAGACTCAAGCTAACTTTAAATGCGTTAAGTGTGGCTACGAAGATAATGCAGACGAAAACGCAAGTGTTAATATTGCACAGGCAGGGCATGCCTGGATAGCGCGCCTAGCGAACAAACAAGAAGCGAAAGCTTCGAAGTAGTCGGCAACGCGAACCCGTCGAATCCCCATATAGGAAACTATATGGGGCGGTAGGAATCCCCTTGCTTTAGCAAGGGGAGGATGTCAATTACAAGGAATTTACAAAATCTTTACAAATTTGTCGTAAAATCAAATTACTGTATTTTTCAAAAGGAAAAAGATAAACAAAAAATGAACGCAGACCCGACAGTCTTGTCACAATCTCTCAATTCTCAAATTCAAAATTCTTCTTTTAATTTCTTAAAGATCTTTAAGATGGAGCACAACTAATATGAATGAAGTAGCTCTATCTCACCCAACCTTATTGTTCGATTTTGTGTGGATGCTCGATCCTGCAGCCTGGGTAGGTTTACTTACCTTAACTGTAATTCAAATCGTTCTAGGTATTGATAACCTTTTATTCATTGCAATTCTATCAGCCCGTCTTCCTCATAAAGAAGGAAAGACTGCCCGTCTTATCGGTTTAGGCGGTGCTTTAGTAATCAGAATTGTTTTGATGATCTTTGCAGCCTACGTCATGGCCATGTCAAAGCCACTGTTTACAGTCTTTGATTTCCCAGTCTCGGTGCGTGATTTAATGATGCTCGTAGGTGGTGGTTTCTTAATTTACAAGGCAACTGAAGAGTTACATTCAAAACTTGAAGGGGATAGCCAAGAAGAATCTGTATCTGTAACTAAAACTGCAGGTCACTCCTTTGCAGTAGTTTCAACGCAGATCATGATCTTAGATGTGCTCTTCTCAGGAGATGCCATCATTTCAGCTGTAGGTATGACTAATCATGTGTATATCATGATCTTAGCTGTATCTATAGCAATGGGCCTTTTAATCTGGGCATCAGGCTTTATATCTGAGTTTGTGGCTCGTCACCCAACTTTAGTTATCTTATGTTTAGGCTTCTTACTGTTAATTGGCTTTAGCTTAATTATGGAAGCTTTCCATATTTATGTACCAAAGGGCTACTTATACTCAGCTATTGGTTTCTCAATTTTAATTGAGATCTTCAACCAAGCAAGTCGTAAGAATGTCCTTAAGATTAAGCACTCAAAGAACATGCAATCTCGTCAAATTGCAGCTCATTTAGTGTTACGTCTTTTAGGCTCTAAAGATGATGATGTGCATAATCTGCAAGAGGCTATCGTCGCTCGTCCTAGTGCCTATGTTTTTAATAAGCAAGAAAAGGAAATGGTCTCACGTGTCCTTGAGTTATCATCACTTCCTGTTAAAGCAGTGATGACAGCAAGACCTGATCTGCAAATGCTTAAAGTTGACGGTACCCAAAAAGGTATTTTAACAAAGTGTACTACCGCAACTAAGTCACTTTTAATTGCTTATAAGAATGGGCATAAAGATCAGCCTTTAGGTTACATTAGCCGAGCTGATGTTTTAGGACTATTTGTAGATAATAAGGCCACTCCTGAGAATATTGAAAAAGCTGTGCAAGAGCCAATTTATCTGCCACAGACTATCAATATTCTAAGCGCCCTAGAGCAATTTAGACAAAGTAAGAAATACTTTGGCTTTGTATTTGATGAGTTTGGCGGTTTTGAAGGTGTGGTTACCATTCATGATATCGTTGAGGAGATCACAGGTGAAATGCCTGAGACTACTGAGACTCCTGAAATTGTGAATATGGGTAAGGATAAAGATGTGTTTAGAGTAGATGGCGATGCAATTCTAGCAGACGTCTCTCGTAACACTGGACTTACTTTGCCACCATCTGAGCACTACCAAACGATTGCAGGTTTTGTTTTAGATAAACTGCAGCGCGTACCAAAGCAAGGCGAGGTCCTTGAAGTTGATGGCTGGAAAATTGAAGTATTTTCAGCTGATGCAACTTCTATTAACGTCTTAAAACTTTTTAAGCCAAGTTCTCAAAAAGCTTGATTTTAAAGGGCGAATTTGGTATAAATAAGGGGCTTGCAAAGTTGCAAGCCTGTTCAAGTGTGAGCTTGAACCTAGAGACAATTTTTAAGATATTATTTTTTAATATTTTAAGTAATTTAAAAATGTTTCTAGATATTTAGTGGAACTTCATGAAGAAAGGGACCCTAGTATAGCGGTCCTTTTTTTATGCAACAAAGAGGTAATAATGGCAGGAACCATTGAAGAGAAAGTAACAGAGCTTGTTACACCTTTAGTTGAGTCTATGGGCCTTACCGTATGGGGAATTAGATTCCGTGGCGGTAATGATCATGCAATGCTACAGGTGTTTGTAGATAGTGAGGAAGGTATTAGCGCTGATAAGTGTGGTGAGTTAATGGATGTATTATCACCAGCTTTAGATGCTGCTGATTTAATTGCTCCTAAATACACTTTAGAAGTATCTTCACCTGGTCTTGACCGTATCCTGTTCACACTTGAGCAAGCTACAGCTTATATAGGTCAAACTATTAAAGCTGAGTTGAGAATCCCAACAAATGGTCGTCACAAACTTCAAGGTATCCTTGAAGAGGTGAGTGAAGATGGCATGTTAAAGGTAAATGATAAGATCTCAGGTCTTATGGAAATTGCCTTTTCTAATGTTTCAACAGCTCGTGTCGTACCTGAGTTTAAATCTAACAACAAAAAAGCTCCAAAAAGCGGATCATAAGAGGAATTAAAAAATGGGTAAAGAGATAATTGCCATTGCTGAGGCTCTTTCAAACGAGCGTGCAATCCCAAAAGAGAAGATTTTTGAGGCTCTAGAAAATGCCTTAGCAACTGCTACTAAGAAAAAGTATCCAGTTGAGATCTCTGTTCGTGTTGCGATTGACCGCAAAGACGGTTCATATTTAACCTACCGTCGTTGGACTGTTGTAGATACTGATGGCCCACTTGATAAGCCAGCTCAAGAAATTTCTTTAGTAGCTGCTGCTTTAGATCATGAAGGCATTCAGGCAGGTGACATTGTTGAAGAAGAAATTCCATCTGTAGCATTTGACCGTATCACTATTCAAACTGCTAAGCAGGTTCTATCTCAGAAAGTAAAAGATGCTGAGCGTGAGCAAGTTGTAGCTGAGCAGCGTGATCACATCGGTCACGTTGTAAATGCAACTGTGAAAAAGCAAAGCCATGACATCATGGTTTTAGATTTAGGTAATAACGCTGAAGCTGTTTTAAAGCGTGAGCAAATCATTCCTCATGAGACCTATGGTCGTGGCGATCGTGTTAAAGTTTTACTACAAGATATTAAAACTGAGACTAACAAGGGCCCACAGATCATCTGCTCAAGAACTTCTCCTGATTTCTTAAAAGAGTTATTCAGAATTGAAGTACCTGAGATTGGTGAAGATGTAATTGAGATCATGGGCGCTGCTCGAGATCCAGGTTCTCGTGCTAAGATTTCAGTTCGCTCAAAGGATAGAAGAATTGACCCACGTGGTGCATGTATCGGTATGCGCGGCGCTCGTGTAATGGCTGTATCTAATGAGTTAAATGGTGAAAAGATTGACGTGGTGCTATGGGATGAGAACCTAGCTCAATACGTAACTAATGCTATGGAGCCAGCAGAGGTTTCTCGCATCATCATTAACGAAGAAGATCACACCATCTTTATCGCCGTTGCTGAAGAGAATTTAGCTCTAGCTATCGGTAAGAACGGTCAGAACGTAAGACTTGCTTCTCAGTTAATTGGCTGGGAGCTAAAGGTTATGACTGAAAAAGAGCTAGAGTCAAACATCCAAGCTGAAACTGGTAAGGTTGTAAAACTATTCCAAGAGAGCTTAAACATTGATGAAGACTTTGCTAATGCTCTATATGATGCTGGCTTTTCTACACTTGAAGAAGTAGCTTACGTTGATCCTCAAGAATTACTATCAATTGATGGTATGGATGACGATACTGCAGCTGCTGTTCAAGAAGTTGCTCGTAAGGCAGTGTCAGATAAGGAAAACGCAGAGTCTGCTCAGGCTATCTCAGAGCTAACAAAACTTGATGGCATTGATGAAGATTTAGCTAAAAAGTTAGCTGCTCACGGCATTAAAGGCGGTGAAGATCTAGCAGAGCAAGCAACTGATGATCTATTAGATATCGAAGGCTTAGATGAGAAGAAGGCTGGCGAGATCATCATGACAGCTCGTAATGAGTATTGGTTTAAAGACGAACAATAAGAAGGAAGACATTATCTATGGCCGATGAGAAGCAAAACAATGGACCAAAGCTATCTTTAAATAGAAAGTCTTCTGGTAATCAGACCCTTTCTTCTTCCCAAGGTAGCAAGAAAGTTCAAGTTGAAGTTCGTAAGAAAAGAGTAATTGTTGATCCTAAAGCACGTAAGCTAGAGCTAGAGCAAGAGGCAGCTGCTAAGAAGGCAGAGGCTGAGGCTCAGGCAAAGGCTGAAGCTTTACGTAAAGAGCAAGAAGCTCAAGCAAAAGCTGAGGCTGAAAAGAAAGCCTTAGAAGAGAAGAAAGCTATGGAAGCTCAAAAAGCACAAGCTGCAAAGGTAGCACCTAAGGTTGCTCCTAAGGCAGCTCCTACTGCTCACAAAGAAAAGCACGAAGATCAGGCAACTGTTGAATTACGTCGTGCTCAAGAAGAGCAGCAAAAGCGTAAGAGTGAAGAAGAGTCAAAGCGTCTTGCTGATGAGGCTCGTAAACTTGCTGAAGAAAATGAGGCACGTTGGGCAGCTGAAGAAGAAGCTCGTTCACATCAAGATGATGATGACGATAGCGGCACTTCACAATACGTAAAAGAAGCTGAGGCTCGTCAAGAGCGTGAGGCTGAGAATTTAGGCCGTCACCGTGACCGCAACTCTTCTGATCGTCGTGGCAAGAGATTTGAAGAAGAGCAGACTAACCAAAACCGTCGCCAAAAAGGCGGTAAAGGTGGTAAGAATGTTAAGGGTGCTGCAAAGCTTAACCAGCAACAGCACGGTTTTAACCGCCCAGCAGCTCCTGTAAGCCGCGATGTAGAAATCGGTGAGACTGTAACTGTTGCAGATTTAGCAGCTAAGATGGCTGTGAAGGCAACTGAGGTTATCAAGACCCTAATGAAGTTAGGTGAAATGGTAACTATCAACCAGGTTTTAGATCAGGCAACAGCTCAGTTAGTAGCTGAGGAAATGGGCCACAAGGTTATCCTACGTAAGGAAAACGAGATTGAAGATCAGCTATTACAAGGTCGTGAGACTAAGGCTGAGGCAACTCCTCGTGCTCCTGTTGTTACCATCATGGGTCACGTTGACCATGGTAAGACCTCATTACTTGACTACATCCGTAAGTCAAAGGTTGCTGTAGGTGAGGCAGGTGGTATTACCCAGAGAATCGGTGCTTATCACGTACCATTCCATGACAGAGGTATTACCTTCCTAGATACCCCAGGTCACGCCGCATTTACTGCAATGCGTGCTCGTGGTGCTCAATGTACTGATATCGTGGTTCTTGTAGTAGCAGCAGATGATGGTGTAATGCCACAGACTCTTGAGGCTATTCAGCATGCTCAGGCAGCTAAGGTGCCTATGATTGTTGCTATCAACAAGATGGATAAACCAGGTGCTGAGCCACAAAGAGTTATCAATGAGTTAATGCAACACTCAGTTATCCCTGAGGATATGGGTGGTGAGAATCAGTTTGTACAAGTATCAGCAAAAACTGGTATGGGTGTTGATGATCTTCTAGAGGCTATCTCACTACAAGCTGAAGTTCTAGAGCTTAAAGCAGTTCACGACGGTATGGCAGAAGGTGTAACCATCGAGTCACGTCTTGATAAAGGTCGTGGCCCTGTAGCTACCGTTCTAGTTCGTGAAGGTACCTTACACAAAGGCGACATTGTTCTATGTGGTCTACAGTATGGACGTGTACGTTCAATGCGTAACGAAAATGGTAAGGAGCTTACTGAAGCAGGTCCTTCAATTCCTGTTGAGGTATTTGGTCTATCAGGCGTTCCTGCTGCAGGTGATGAGGTAACAGTTGTAGCTGATGAGCGTAAGGCTCGTGAAGTTGCACTATTCCGTCAAGGCAAGTTCCGTGAGATTAAGATTGCTAAGCAAAAGAGTGCACAGCTTGCTTCTATGTTCAAAGAGAACAATGCATCCGAGCTTAAGGTTGTGCTTAAGGCTGATACCCAAGGTTCAGTTGAAGCAATTTCTGATGCTCTATTAAAACTTGGTAACGAAGAAGTTCAAGTTAAGATCATTGGCTCTGGCGTAGGTGGAATTACAGCTAACGATGCTACCTTAGCAGCAGCAGATGGCGCTGTTATCATCGGCTTTAACGTTCGTGCTGATGGTCCTGCTCGTCAAGTAATTGATTCTGAGGCTGTGGATCTTCACTACTATAGCGTTATTTACGATCTAATCGATGACGTAAAGAAGGCGATGTCTGGCTTATTGAAGAAAGAGATCCGCGAGAACTTCATTGGTTATGCTGAGGTTCGTGATATCTTCCGTCATCCTAAGTACGGTGCTATTGCAGGTTGTATGGTGGTTGAAGGTGTCGTAAAGCGCGCTGCTCCTATCCGTGTGCTTCGTGATAACACTGTTATCTTCGAAGGTGAGCTAGACTCATTACGTCGTTTCAAAGATGACGTATCAGAGGTTAAGCAGAACAACGAGTGCGGTATCTGTGTTAAGAATTACCAAGATGTTCGCGTCGGCGACCGTATCGAGTGTTTCGAGAAGGTTGAAGTAGCTAGAACTCTTGATTAGTTAAAAGGAAACTATGCCAAGAAGTTACGGTAGAAATGAAAGAGTTGCAGCAGCAGTAAGACGTGAGCTTGCTGACGTGCTGCAGCACGAGCTTAAAGATCCAAGAGTTAAAAACGCTACGATCACTGAAGTAGACGTATCTCCTGATCTTAGAAATGCTCGTGTGTATATTTCGTTTTTAACTGATAAACAAGATGAAATTAAAGCTGCAATGCAGGGCTTAAAGAATGCTAAAGGCTTCTTACGCTCACAGCTTGCATCTAGATTAAACTTACGTTATATGCCTGATCTTGATTTACGTTATGACTCACTACTAACTGAAAGTATGAAGTTAGATGCGTTAATTGCTAAAGGCTTAAACAAAGACTAAAGCTTGTTTAAAAGTTAAAAAAAGCCTCAAGACTAATAATCTTGAGGCTTTAATTTTTACTGAGAAATTTAGATTAAGTTAAAATCATCACGGGCAAATACTGGGATAGTATCGTATGGAGCTTCAACTGTAACCTTTTGACCACCATCGTATACAGTATTAGTGTTAATATCTCGCCACTTAGCACCAAGTGGCAAATACACTTCTTTTTGTCTTTGACCTTTAGTGTAGATAGGGCAGACTAAAAGTGAAGGGCCAAACATATGACAATCTTCAACCTCGAAAGTCTTTTCATCACTTTCAAAGTCATAGAATAATGGTCTGATGACAGGTGTGCCCTTAATATGAGCCTCTTTCATGATCTCTTTTATATAAGGTTTGAGCTTTACTCTAAGTGCCATATACTTTTTGCAGATCTCTAAGACTTTATCTCCATATGAGTACACCTCATTAGGACCACCTGAGCAGCACATCGCACCGCCTGTAGTACCTACCATATCAAGGCGTGGGATTCTATCTCCATGGACTCTCATTACAGGGCAGAAAGTTGACCACTCAAACCAACGGGCAAAGACCTCTCGATAATCCTCATCTTTAGGATCACCTCCGTGGAAGCCACCTGTGTCAGTAGTCCACCATGGAATTCCAGCAAGTCCCATATTTAGACCTGCTTTAATTTGGTTTTTCATAGCATCAAAGGAGGCTGCAATATCACCTGACCACACTAGAGCACCATACTTTTGAGAGCCCGCCCAGGCACAGCGCAGTAGAGAAATTGGCTTATCAACACCAATTGATTTAAGGCCATCACAGAAGGTCTTAGCATAGCCTACAGGGTAGCTATTACCAACTTGAAGATTAGTACCTGCGTGATAGCGAATATTATCAAAGTCATATACGGCCATCTCAGGCTCTGCTACATCAAGCCAGAAAAGCTTAATACCTAAGTCACAATAGTTCTTTTTCACAATCTCAAAGACTGCCTTTTGCGCACTAGGATTGGTGGCATCAAAAGGAATGGTTGGAACTAGAAAGTCCATATTGTATTGCATACCGCGCTCAGTACGGGTGAGGAAGCCGTGCTCATTTAAATATTGGTAATTTACAGACTCTCTTTCAACAGTTGGCCAGATGGAGACCATGAGTTCTATACCCATGGATTTAAGTTCATCCACCATCGCCTTAGGATCTGGAAAATAAGTCTTATCAAAGGACCAATCACCTTGATGTACCCAATGGAAGAAATCAACAACGATGACATCTAATGGCAGTCCACGCTTTTTGTACTCACGGGCAACTTCAAGGACTTGCTCTTGTGTTTGATAGCGCAGTTTACATTGCCAAAAGCCCATGGCGTACTCTGGCATCATCGGTACAGTTCCGGTGACCTTTGCATATTGCTCTTCAATTTTAGAAATACTGTCATCGCAGGTGATCCAGTAGTCTAACTTTTTAGAAGATAGTGCTGTCCACTCAGTTAAGTTTTTAGCAAAGTTTACCTTACCTACTGCTGGGTTATTCCACAAAAAGCCATAGCCATTTGAGGAGATCATAAAAGGAACAGATGCTTGTGAGTTTCTTTGCGCAAGCTCTAAGGTGCAGCCTTTTAAGTTTAAGTATGGATGTTGGTATTGTCCCATACCGTAAATACGCTCATTCTCATTTGGTTCAAAACGAGCTGTAATTTGATAATCACCACCTAATAAAGGTTTAAACTCACGACCTTCAATTTCTAGTGCGGATAAATCTTTAGAGTTACCATCTAAGCGGTTACGCGCATACTCTTCTAAAATTACCTTACCATCTTGATTAGTAAAAACGAGCTTACCATTAGCTTGTAGAGTAGCTGTTAATTTGCCATTAGTAATTGAGCCACATTGAGCTTCAATTAAACGCTCACCTGGCATATTTGAAACTACATACTGCTTTTCAATCCAGGTTTTAATCTCAGCTTTTAAATTAGGGATGACTTCAGTTAATGCAAAAGCTGGCTCTAGTGAGTAGCCCATCATCACTGAGCGCACACGAAAAGAGTTCTCACCCCAAGGCTCAATAATGGTGGTATTACCGGCAAATTCACGGATGAGCTTGTTATCTAAGGATTTTACAATTCCTGGCATAAATGATTTTCTCCTAAGTTTATCTAGAAAGATTTTTGCATATTAACTTTTGTAAAAATGTGATAATTATCTTAAAAACTTTTGGCAAAATTAGGAAAGATTTATGATTTTGAACTAGCCCAAAAAGCCACTTTTTTGATGAACAAAGAAAAAGGTAAAAATAATAAAGTGTACTAAATTGATATAAAATTGTACATGAATTATTAGTTTAATTTTAATTAACTACTTGATAATCAAATAAAACTAAATAATTGTATTTTGTGTAAACTCATTTTGTCAAATCGTGCAAAAAGTAATTGCAGTACAGTTAAAAAGGTCAAAAAAGTTCAGTTAAAAATTACTGATACTAAATAAAAGTAAAATGTTAGTTTATGTTTAAAAATTTAAATTGAAGTTTGATGTTTTACCTAAACTTTGGCGCAAAGGCCAACAAATACTCTAATTCATTTCAACAAATGTGCTTTCTTTTTTGAAATTAAGACTATGGCACGGTAAAATAGAAGAAAAATCCCAAGGATGTAATCGTGTCAGAATCAACTCTACAGCAAAAACAAATTAAATCTGCAGTTATCGTATCAAAGGTCTATAAACGCCCAGTTTCAGGTGCTATTCGCGAGATCGCTAAAAAGCTTGAAGACTTAGGTGTTGAGGTCTTTTTAGAAGCTAATACCTCAGTTGGCTTTAATATTCCTGAAATTAAAAGTCTAACTCGTAGCCAAATGCGTGATTTGGATTTAATCATTGTGGTAGGCGGTGATGGCTCTGTATTAGGTGCTGCCCGTACCTTAGTTGATTTAAAGGTTCCAGTACTAGGTATTAACCGTGGACACTTAGGATTACTTACAGATGTAAATCCTGATAATTTAGATGAGAGTTTAAAAAAGGTAGTTGAGGGTAAATACACCCTAGAGAACCGTACCATGATTGATGTGAGAGTCTTCCGCGACTCTGAAGATGGAGTAGGTGAGCTTATAGGTCAGTCACTTGCTACTAATGAGACGGTTATCCACTCTGGTACCATGGCCCACATGATGACCTTTAGAGTAAGTATTGATGGTGCCTACATGTACACCTTAAGAGGGGACGGTATTATTGTAAATACTCCAACTGGCTCTACTGCTTATTCATTATCAGCAGGTGGTCCTATCATTGAGCCAAATTTGGATGTGCTCTCCTTAGTGCCAATGTTCCCACAGTCACTCAACTGCTCACCAATTATTATTCCTGGAAAATTAGAAGTTAAAATTGACTTTGACTGTCCTGCTGATATGGCAGAGTTAATTGCGATTAACTGCGACGGTCAGGTGACCATGCGTGCTGATACTAAGACCTCAGTTTTAATTAGACAGCACCATATTCCACTTACTTTGATCCACCCTGAAGGCTATGACTATTACAGTCTATTACGTCAAAAGCTTGGTTGGGCACAAAGTTTAGTTTAGGAGAGGGTATGCTAGAACAGCTTTTAGTTAAAGATTTTGCTTTAAGCGAGAAAAACACTTTAGAGTTTTCTCCTGGCATGACTTGTATTACAGGTGAAACTGGTGCTGGTAAGTCACTTACCGTCGATGCTTTATCATTATTATTAGGCGCGCGTGCTGATGCGATGATGGTGCGCACTGGTTGTGATAAGGCAGAACTTTGTGCTGAGTTTTCAATATCTGATAACGAGACGGTAATTGCCTATTTAAAAGAACATGATCTTTTAAATGAAGAGCAAAGTTTAATGCTCCGTCGTGTTATCACTAAAGATGGCAAGTCCAAAGCTTACATCAATGATGTGCCTTGCACCCTCGCAGTTTTAAAAGAATTAACCACCAATCTTGTTGCCATTCACGGACAGCATGCTAGTATCAAGCTTATCGACAAGAACAATCAGCTGCATTTATTAGATAGCTTTGGTAAGTTACAAGGTGAAGTTGAAGCAGTTGATACTGCCTTTGCTAAGTACAATCACAGCCGCAGTTTATTACAAGAGCTAGCCGATGAGCAGCAAAAAGGTGCAAGTGAGTACAAAACCTTACGCTATGAGCTAGATTTACTTGAAAAGCTTGGCTTAAAAGAAGGTGACTATGAGCAGATAAGTAAAGACTACGATGCGCTTCAAAATCAAGCTCAAGCAACCGATGCGATAGCCCTTGCTCAAGCCTGCCTTGAAAATGATGAGCACAATATTATTGATATTCTCTCATCTCGCATTAACGATCTAGCAAAGGTTGCTATCTTTGCCAAAGACAGCATCAACCCTATTATTGAAGATTTTTCCAAGGCTGCAGAGTACTTAGATAATGCTCGTGAAAAATTAGATAGCTTAAGTTTAAACACTGATCCAACCTTAGTTGAAGAGATGTCAGAAAAGCTGTCAAAGTGCCATGAGCTTGCCCGTCGTTTTAACGTGCAACCAAATGAGATCTACAAGATTAAAGACAAGCTTGAAAAAGATTTAGAGCATTTCTTATCTTTAAAAGAGAAGATTGCTAATTTAACTGTTGAAGTTAAAAAGCTGCGTGATGATTATGAAGAAAAGGCCAAGGTTCTAAGTGGAAAGCGTCTTGATGCTTCAAAAAAGATGTCTCAAGATGTCACAGAAAAGATTAGAACTTTAGCTATGCCTGACGGTATCTTTGAAGTTAAAGTTGAGCGTGATGAGACCATCCGTCCACGTAAAGGTGGACGTGATAACATCGAGTTTTTATTTACCGCAAACTTAGGTGAAACTCCAAAAGACTTAGGAGCGGTTGCATCTGGTGGTGAATTATCACGTTTAGCTCTAGCAATTGAAGTGCTAACAAGTACCGCCAAAGACACCCAAACCTTAATCTTTGATGAGGTGGATACTGGTATTTCTGGTCGTACCGCTTCAGCTGTAGGCGCTCTTTTGCGTCAATTAGGTCAAGATGTACAGGTAATTACTGTAACTCATCTACCACAGGTAGCAGCCTCTGCTCATCATCAGTTTTTAGTATCAAAAACTCAAGAGGGCAATAACTCTTTATCTCATGTTAAAGAGCTTGATGAGCAAGGTCGTATTGAAGAGTTATCACGTATGATGGGCGGTAATGTCATCACCGAGGCAACTCTTGAAAGTGCTAAGGCTCTGTTAACTCAAAGTGGTAGTATCTAGTGACTACACCAATTACTGTCAAAGATAATCTGCAAGTTAAGGTGCGCTGGGCTACACCAGAGGATGCCTCTGCGATTGCTCGCGTTGAACTTAGCTCCTCTCGCTTTGAAAATCGCGCTCATCCTTTTACTTTTACCCACCCTCAATTTACCTCACTTTGGGTTAATCGTTTAAAGGAAGGTAACTATAAGACTGTGCTTGCATTTGGTGCAAAAACACTCTATGGATTCATAACCTTTAAAGATGAAATCGAGTTAGGTAAAATTCTAGCATTGTATATTGATCCACTTTACATGCGCCATGGAATCGGCAAAGTATTGATACAAACAGCTGAGCAGATGGTCAAAATGAAAGGTGGTGTTCATATCGAGGTTGATGTAGAAGTGCTCAATAAAGGTGCAATTAGCTTCTACGAGTCGTTACATTTTTCACAAGTAAGTGTAAAATTAGGCCACCTAATTGTGATGAGAAAGGAGATTTAAATGCTAAAGGTTGGTATTGTAGGTATTGGCGGCCGTATGGGACATGCTCTTTGGGAGTGTTGTTTAGGCACTGATGGTGCTAAGGTTGTCTGCGGTATTGATAAAAGTACTGATACCTTACCAAATGGTTGCAATGTTGAAGTTGTAGATGAGCCAAGTAAATTATCACAAGCACCTGATCTTTTCATCGATTTCTCACGCCCAGAATGCTCTTTAAATATCCTAGAGTACGCAAAGGCACACAACTGCAAAGTGATCTTAGGTACTACAGGTTTTGATTACGATGCTCGTGACAAAATAAAAGAGTACTCAAAGCACATTCCAATCGTGTTTGCAGCTAACTTCTCAGTAGGTGTAAACATCCTATTAAATCTAGTTAAAAAAGCTTCTGCTATCATGGCTGATGCTGATATTGAAATTGTTGAAGCTCACCACCGCTACAAGGTAGACTCTCCATCAGGTACTGCTCTTGCAATCGGTGAGGCAGCTGCAGCTGGTCGTAACATCAACTTAAAGGATGTTATGGTCTCAGGCCGTGACGGTATCGTAGGTGAAAGACCATATGGTGCTATTGGCTTTAGCTCAATTCGTGGTGGTGATATTGTTGGTGAACACACTGCAATGTTCTGCTCAGAAGGTGAGCGTTTAGAGTTATCTCATATTGCAACCTCACGTCAAAACTTTGCTCGTGGTGCCTTTAGAGCTGCATTATGGCTTGAGGATAAAAAGCCAGGTCTATACGGCATGAATGAAGTTTTAGGCTTAGATAAGGCTTAATTCTCAAGAGTCAAAATCATAAAAAGGGCAGCTTAATAGCTGCCCAAATTTTAGGTTCAAATCTTTACTTTCTACATTAAAGCAACGCTCATACCACCATCTACTGGGATGACTGCACCTGTGACGTAGTTACTATCCTCAGTTGCTAAGAATAAGGCAACCTTAGCTACATCCTCAGGATCACCTAAGCGACCGGCTGGAGTTCTTGCTACTAGTCTTTGACTTAACTCTTTATCGGACATCATCTTCTTGGTCATATCTGTGTTGATATAACCAGGGGCAATAGCATTAGCTTGAATGTTGTATTTAGCAAGCTCTACAGCTAAGGTCTTAGTAAACATAATGACCGCACCTTTTGATGCTGAATATGCAGACATTCCAGGGGAGGCGACAGTACCTAAGATAGAGGCTATGTTGATGATTTTACCGCCACCTTTTTCTTTCATATCTTCAAAGCAGTGCTTAGCTAGGACCATTTGGGCAGTGATATTGGTATCTAATACCTGATCCCACTGCTCTAGACTTAAATTCTCAATTGCAGAGCTTTTAGCAATGCCGGCGGCGTTAACTAAAATATCAAAAGAGATATTGTCAGCTTTAAAGCGCTTAAACATCTCATAGATACTAGTCTCAGAGGTGATATCACAAACACAAGAGAAAGCAGTATCTCCGGTTGGATCAATTTCATGGGTAACTACAGAGAGCTTTTCAGCATCTCGTGCAACTAGGTATACAGTTGCACCGTTTTCATTTAAAACCTTGGCGATAGCTTTGCCTATACCACGACTTGCACCAGTAATGAGTGCAACCTTGCCTGATAGTTTCATAGATAACTCCTTATGTTTGCTCTCTTTTAAATATAGGTCAGATTTAAAGAATGTGGAATTATGTGCGCAAATTTGCGATCTAGGTACAACAAAGGCTAGAAATTGATACTTCTAGCCTTTATGAAATTGATTTATTGATAGCTTAAAAGCTTTGATGAGCTTTGTAAAATTATGAAAAGCTCTATTCAATCTGAATAGTAAAATCAGGGAAAGAATTTACAAACTTTACTTTAAAGTCTGGGAATGACTCAACAAATTTCCATCTGCCACATTTATCAGGAAATGAGCTTACAGACTTTACTTTTAAATCAGGAAATGAATTTACAATCTTAACTTTAAAATCAGGGAAAGACTCAACTACCTTAACCTTACCGTATAAAGGTACGCCATTAAACTCACAGTTGGTAATTTTACTTGAAGCCATAGCAAGGGTAGGGCACAGTAACAAAGCTAATAATAGTTTCTTCATATAAGCTCCATTGTTTTTAAGTTTCTTGAAGTGTAGTCCCTTTTAAGCAAAAGATCATACTTACACAAAAATAATCTTAAGACACGAAAACAGAGACAATAAAAAAGGTCTCACACTTGCGTGTAAGACCTTTGATATCGAATGTTTATTCTTTTAGATGACTATCTATTACATTACGCCCTGAGCGATCATTGCGTCTGCTACCTTACGGAAGCCAGCGATGTTAGCACCTAGAACTAGGTTGCCCTCTACGCCGAACTCTTTAGCAGTGTCTGCACAGTTCTTGTATAGGTTGGTCATAATGGTGTGAAGCTTGCTGTCAACTTCCTCGAAGGTCCATGAAGTCATACCAGCATTCTGCTCCATCTCTAACTGAGAAGTAGCAACACCACCAGCGTTAGCAGCCTTAGCTGGGCCATAAGCAATCTTAGCGTCTAAGAACTGCTTGATAGCACCTAGAGTTGAAGGCATGTTAGCACCTTCTGCTACAACCTTACAGCCGTTAGCAAGTAGGGTCTTAGCATCTTCCTCGTTTAACTCGTTTTGAGTTGCGCATGGGAATGCACAATCAACGTTGTAGCACCATACCTGGTGTTTGCCAGCAGGGTAATTCTCAACTGGAGTGTACTGTGCAGTTGATACTAACTCAGCATAACGAGTTAGACGTGCACGCTCAACTTCCTTAACCTGCTTTAGAACGTCAACCTTAATACCATTTGGATCGTAGATAGTACCAGTTGAATCAGAAACAGTAACTGGGGTTGCACCTAACTGTAATAACTTCTCACAGCAGTAAATTGCAACGTTACCTGAACCTGAAACTGCGCACTTCTTGCCCTTTAAGCTATCGCCACGGTCTTTTAACATAGCGTCGGTGAAGTAAACGGTACCGTAACCTGTTGCCTCAGTACGTGCTAAAGAACCACCGTAGTTTAGACCCTTACCAGTTAAAACACCTTCGTAACGAGTGGTTAAGCGCTTGTAAGCACCGTACATGTAGCCAATCTCACGACCACCAGTACCGATATCACCTGCTGGTACGTCAACAGTAGCGCCGATGTAACGGTGTAATTGGATCATGAAAGCCTGGCAGAAACGCATGATTTCAGTCTCTGACTTGCCCTTAGGATCGAAGTCTGAACCACCCTTAGCACCACCGATAGGAGTACCGGTTAATGAGTTCTTTAAGATCTGCTCTAGACCTAAGAACTTTAGAACACCCTCGTTAACAGTTGGGTGTAGACGGATACCGCCCTTGTAAGGACCAATTGCTGAGTTGAACTGTACACGGTAGCCCTTGTTAACCTGAACTTCACCCTTATCGTCTACCCACTCAACGCGGAAAGAGAAGGTTCTCTCTGGCTCTACTAAGCGCTCAAGGATCTTGTACTGCTCGTACTTAGGCTCTTTCTCAACTACTGGTTGTAGGGTAGTTAAGATTTCCTCAGCTGCCTGTAGGAACTCTGGTTGATATGGATACTTAGCTTTTAAAGAGTCTAGAACTCTCTGGGTGTATGACATTTCTGTCTCCTTTTTTACCTGTTGTATAAAAAGTTATTGTTTTTAAATTTTGAATAAATTTACCGTGCTTAATATGCTCTTGCAAGGATATTTTAGGTATTCACAAATATGGTGCATAAACGTATTAAAACAGTGCATTGATATGTTTATGCATGTAACAAACTGTGTAAATTAATGTTTTATAGGCGCTTTTATTTTACGAATTCATAAGTTTTTAAATGTCAAATTTGCCTTATTTATGAACACACTCACTAAAGTGTCATTTAGCAAAATAAAGATAATTCAAAAACTTAGGAAGTTGTTTTGTGATAAATATAACAATTTTCAGTTATTAACTGCAGAGGCTTGATTTGAAGTTTATAAGGTATGAATAATTTATTATACAAAAAAACTAAAATTTTTGTTTTAATGACGAAAGAAACACGATCTCATAACGTTTTTGTGTGTTTTTTCTTGATAAAATCAGAAAGAATTTCTTAAAACTCAATATAAAAGGATATACAAATGGCTATTCACGGCATGCAATCAAATAAACACTTTAAAGTGTTAGATAACATTGTTTCTAGATATCAATTGATCGCTAAACTTATATATGACTTATTACCGTCAAATTATCAAAATCAATTATTTAAAAGTTTTAAATTTGATGGCATCGCCGTTAAATCCATAGAAGCAGTTATAAAAAGAATTGCTAGTTCGCAAAATCTACCCTGGGTTAGCTGTAAATCCCTACATGATCATTTAGTTCAAGTAATTTATGGTTTAAAAGCTTCAAAAGTTGATAGAAAAAGAAATTTAAAGTGCGATGAAAGATTTAAGTATTACTTTCAAGATGCGCTAGAGAAATTTCCAAATTTTCCAAAATTACAGCTAGCTGCCTTATATGCAGCATCTTTGAGCAACATGCGCTTTGATAAAGGCGATAGTGTTGATTCAATTATCCTGCAAAGACTTGTTTATCTTGCTTTTCAATATGTAGATGACAAAACCGTTTTAGAAAAAGTTGATGATAAGTTTTTAAAAGCTCTTTTAAATGTCAACGATACTGCAACTTATGACTTAGAGTATGGTTTTGATAAAGAAGACTTTATTGATTGCTCTGTTGCCATTAATCGCGATTGTGTCTTAGGTGAGGGCTCTTTAAAGAAGAATGTCCAAAGATATAGATACAAGCAAAAGGGTATTGAGCCAGAGGATAAAGCCTTACTAGAGGAGTTTAAGCAAGAAGAGCAAAAAGCAAAGGAAGCTGAGGCTCAAGCAAAAGCAGAGCAAGAAGCTCAGATCCAAGCTCAAGCTTCTATAAGTGAAGAGCTTGAAGATAAGAAGTCACAAAAGTTAACTCCAAATCAAGTAAGCTTTGATGATTTAAAATCAGCTTATTCTAAAAACAATGAAAAAGGCGAGACTAATGATGCTATCTCAAAGATTGCCAAAGATATTATGGCATCAGCAGTACATGCCTCAGATCATGTTAATGTCACAGAAAAACAAGCTATTGCTAGAGCTAAACAACAAGCTCAAATTCAAGCTCAAGATGTGTTTGCATCCCTTGATAATCTAAAAGAAGTTTATAACTCTAAAGTCAGAGTTACCGATATTCCTCGCCCTCTTACCAAACTAGATTTACAAGATCCTCCTTTATTAGAGACAAACTACCAGAAATTTACCGGTCTTTTAGAGGTGCTCAACAAAGATGAGAAGACGGTTTTTTATAACTTTTATCCTCTCATTGAATGGTATTCAAATGGTGAGTGTAAGGTGATAAGGCGTGCTGAGGCTTGTGATCGTTTTTCTTTAAGTGGCAAAATTACCTTGCAGTGGGTTACTAATTCTACTGCTGTAAAAAAGCTTCAAGCTTTAGGTAACAATAGCATTTTAAATATCACCTTTGACAGAGAGTGGCTTGAGCCTAATCCATATGAGCCAGCTGATCGTGGTGTGCAACTACATGCTGAAGTATTATTTGGCGATAATTTAGTTCAAAGAGCAGATAAAGATGTGTTAGCTCAAAGAGCTTGCTATATCGTAAGAGCAAATGCTGATGAAGAGTCAAAGTTTGACTCTATGATCCACGTTTCTTTCTTCGGCAATGTAGATAGTAAGACTAATTTTAATGGTACCTTAGCTGTAGTTAAAACTAATTACGGTTTAATCGGTCCTTTTGTGCTCCACAAAGACATGCTTGGAAATTACTATGTAAATCCAACTAATGTTGAGAATAACTCAGTTTATTCACCTGATAAGCACTTAATTCAAAGACTAGAGAATTTAACTAAAGAAACTCATAGCGAAACTCATAATTTTAGCAATCCAATCATGCTCTTAGGTCCTAAGCATGTAAATTACCATACCATGGACGTGATTGATGATGAGACTTTACTTAAGGTCATTACCCCAAGTTTAGATCTTGATGAGGACGTAATTCACTCAAAGACTACTCAAACCTTCTCTTATTTAATGCCTAATTTTGAAGAGTTTGCTCGTGGTAGAACTGTAAGAATTATGCAGCTTTGCGCTAACTTAAAGTTTGGCAAAGATACTCAAGATCAATTCTTAAAGTTATTTGAGTATGTGGCATCTCAAAACATCGATTTCTTAAAGAACCTAACTCCTTTAATTCTTCAAAATAAGCAAATTGTCGATACATTAATTGATAACTCCTCACTAGGTGATAAAAAGCAAAAGATTGAAAAAGATATTGCCAATAAGGAAAACTCCATTAACGAGGCAAAAGAGAATTTAGCAAATCTGCAAAAACAATCTAAAGATCTTGAGTCTCAAATTAAAGAGAAAAAAGATCTCTTAAAAGCCTTTAAGGATATTGAAGCTGCGCGTGCCGAGCGTGATACCTTAAAAGAAGATTCAGAAAGATATCGTGAGCAGATTAAAAACGATAAAAAGCAATTTGAAGAGTTTGACGGCGGTTTAGCAAAATACGAAAGACGTCTCCAAACTACTGCTAACTTAGTTGCTCAATTATCCTTTGATGATGCTATTACCTCTAAGATCATGGAGGCAGCTAACTCTGGTGCGGCTAAAAACGAAAGTGATATTCGTCAAAAACGCTTTGAGGTGATTAAGGGCGTAAAGACCATTGATTATAAAGGTGAGCAATTAGTACGTCATCTATGTAATCACTTATCTCAATTACGTAAGTACGATAACTCAAACTTTGAGTACTTAAATTTACTTACCTGTATTACTCAAAACTTCTTAACTGTGATCTCTGGTGCACCAGGCTCTGGTAAGACTAGTATTTGTAATATCTTAGGTCGTGTCCTAGGTCTTAATAATATTGAAAATAAGATTAAAGATAAGACTTTGTGGAAAGATCCAAGCCTTGCTAATCGCTATATGGCAGTATCTGTAGAGCGTGGCTGGAACTCAAAGCGTGATTTTATTGGTTACTTCAACCCACTTACTCGCAACTTTGAAAGTACCGATCCACAAAGAATTGAGTGCTTTAGACAGTTAAATAAAGAAGCTTTAGAGAACTTTGATAAGTTGCCATATTTAGTACTTCTAGATGAGGCTAACTTATCGCCAATGGAATATTACTTTGCTGATTTTATGAATATCTGTGATGCTAGAAATGATACTAGCACCATCTCCTTAAGTGGTACTCAGCGTTATCAAATTCCAGACTCACTACGCTTCTTAGCAACTATCAACAATGATCATACCACCGATAGATTATCTCCAAGATTATTAGATAGAGCCTTTATCGTATCTTTGCCTCGTTCTAATTTCTCCAATGTTGAAGATGATACTTCATTGTTTGATCCAATTAACTTTAACAATTTAAAAGATGCCTTTAAGCCTTCTTTAAATGTACGTGATGCGCTAAAAGATGAGTTTGATACCATTCATGAAGGTCTATCTGATTTAAATATTCAGTTATCCTTTAGAAGTGAAAAGGCCATTTTAAATTACGTAAGTGCTATGAGTGGTTGGATTAGCCGCTTTAGAGATCTAAGTGAAGATGATCGTAATGAATATGTCATTGCTTTAGATTACGCTATCAGTCAAAAAGCACTACCTCAAATTGATTTACTAGGTGAGCAATATTCAGAGCCATTGAGCAAACTACAAAACAACTTTGAACAAATGCATTTAGATAAGTGCTCTGCAATTCTAAAGCGCATGATTGATAAAGGCCAAGACATGGATGATTACCGTTTCTTCAAGGGTTAATTTTTAATTAAGTCTAGAAGGTAATTATCTATGCATCTAAATAAAGCAAGTCTTTGGGCTTTTGATGAGTCCATTACAGAGTTCCAAAGACTTTTAGAATTTAGTCTTGATGATGTAGAAGCATCAGATCAGATTGAAGCAGGTAAATTGCAAGCAGAGTACATGCGACTTGATATGCAATTTACAGGTGACGTTTATGATCATGATAATGAGGCCAAAACCCAAGTTTTAAACGTTGAGGTTAAGGTCAATGGTGCTAAAAACAATGTCAGGGCGATTACTAAAGTTGAAACTCCTCATCAAGTTTCCATAATTTTTGAAAAACCTGATTTTGCTAGACTTATTGTCTGTTGTGATATTGAAGTAGGTTTTGTTGAGCAAAATTCTGTCTTTAATTTACACTTTGCCATTAAGTCAGCTGTTAACTTTGTTGATAAGATTGCAAATTACGTCAATAATCATTTATCACCATACCTTGTCACAACTAAAAAGTTTTCAGAGCTTACAAGTGTTGATACTCGTGATGATGACAATGACAGTATGCTACAAAGACTTACTAATTGTTTGTCTACAATTACTAGAGTCTATGAAAATCAAATCGAGTTTTTTAGAAAAAATGCTTACTTTAAGTTAAAGCAAGTAGACAAGGTTGATAGCTTTCACCGAGTAAACTCTTTTAGCTCACAGACTTTAAGATTTATTGTTGAGCACCCAGATGAGCTTACTCCCTATGATGCTAAAACTGGCATTACCTATAAGGGCAAAAACTATCTACCAAGACATACCTTAGTAACTGATAATGTCCGTGATTTTGGTATTTACGAAAATGAAGTTGTCGTAGGCTTTTTACATTTAATTATTAAAAATCTAAAAGCCTTACTTGATAAGGATGTAAGCTCAAATTTATCTGTAAACTTTGTTAAAGCTCTAGCTCATGATGATGACTTAAAAGATATCTATTCAAATCAAGATAAATTAAAAGACATCGTCCAAAACTATCTAAGACGTTTTAAAAAGTTATTTGCCGTCTACAAAGATATTTTAGATGTGGAGCAAAAATCTTTAAAGCGCTGCCCAAGACCTACTTCGGTATTCTTGTCAGTGCCTGCTTATCACTTAATTTACAAGTGTATTCGTGAGTACTTCTTAATTGATCAAGATAAGGTAGTTTTAAATGACTTTGTGATGAGTGCTATGTATAAGTCGACCTTGTACGAATACTATGTACTCTTAAAGTTAATTGCTAAGCTTGAAAGCAAAGGCTTTACCTTTGTAAAGACTCAAACCTTTGATTATGGTGAGGTCAGTGAGGTATACAATAAATCTCCTTTTGACAATATCTTTATATTTAAAAAGGATGATTTAAAACTTACTTTAACTTATCAACCGGTAATTAAGGCAGACAAGCTCTATGAAGGGGATAGACTTTACAGAAGCTTTAATGCAAGTATTTCTACAGATGGTAAATTACACTTTATCCATGACGATTTAGCCAAAACTGTCTACACTCCTGACTATCTAATTGATGTTGAAAATACCACTACTTTAACTCATAAGTTCTATGTAGTTGATGCTAAAAATAAGCCTTTAGAAAATGTTGTAAGAAATGATTTAATGACTTTGACTATGCGTTACCTATTAGGTATTAAAACTATCTACCCTCAAGATACCTTAGTTGGTGTGATGGTGTTATGCTCACAAAGGCATGCTCACTGTGTAAATCCTTTTGAGTCGGTAAAAAATCCATTGACCTCTCAAATTGAGGATAGCCCATTTAAGATCTTTACTTTAAATGAGAACAGTGGGGATGATGAGATAAGTTTGCCAAGTAGTCTTTTTAGCTAGATTTAAGTTAAAAAAAGCCTTCAGCCTAAGCTGAAGGCAACTACCAACAGGCAAATTGTGTAAGTTGATATTACTTTCTTAAGTACTTATCAACTGCTGCTGCGCATTGTCTACCTTCAGCGATAGCATATACGACTAATGATTGGCCCTTGCGACCATCACCTGCAGCAAATACTTTTTCATTTGAGGTTTGATATGCGCTCTCACCCTCAACTGCAGCTTTAATGTTGCCGCGCTTATCAGTATCAAGGTTGAACTCCTTGATTAAAGCTGATGATGGATGAGAATAACCCATAGCAATTAGTACTACATCAGCCTTGATCTTGCCTTCTGTACCTTTAATACCCTCAAAGTGACGACCTTCACCCCACTTTACCTTTTCAGTAACAACAGCTTCTAGCTTGTCCTTACCCTCAAAAGCAGTGGTGTTAGTTGAGAAGAGACGAGTGCAACCTTCTTCATGTGAAGTTGAGGTGCGCTTGATCTTCTTCCAATCAGGCCATGCAACTAGTGGATCAACAGTCTCTGGTAACTCATCATGGTAATCAAGCTGAGTAACAGAAGCTGCGCCCTTACGAATTGAAACACCGATACAATCTGATGCAGTTTCACCACCACCGATAACTACGACATTCTTGCCACGTACATCGATTGGGTTAATGCAATCACCATTGTTCTCACGGTTTTGAGCAATTAGAAAATCTAGTGCAAAGTAGATGCCCTTTAAGTCACGGCCAGGTAACTTGAGATCACGAGGAGCCTCTGAGCCAGGAGCTAGCACTACTGCATCGTATTCTTTTAAGAGCTCATCACCACGAACCTCTTTTAGAGAGTCATTGTGAACACCGTTTTCTAGGTTAGAGATCTTGCCAACAATAGTTGAAGTCTTAAAGGTGATACCCTCAAGTTCAAGTTGAGCAATACGTCTGTCTAGAATTGATTTTGGTAGCTTAAAGTCAGGAATACCATAACGGAGTAAACCACCAACTTTGTTCATCTTCTCTAAAACAGTTACAGTGTGACCATAGCGGTTTAACTGCTGAGCTGCAGCTAGGGCAGCAGGACCTGAGCCTACCACGCAAACCTTCTTGCCAGATTTATTCTCGTTGACAAGTGGTTTTACAAAGCCTTGCTCAAAAGCAAAATCTGCAATCTTACGTTCTACTGACTTGATACCTACAGACTTTCTGTGGATACCTAAAGTACAACCTTCTTCACATAAAGCAGGGCAGATACGACCTGTGATCTCTGGGAAGTTATTAGTTGCTGAGAGAACGTTGTAAGCCTTTTTCATCTCACCTTCAGATACGAACTCGTTAAAATCAGGTGAGTCGTTGTGTAAAGGGCACTCGTGCATGCAGAATGGGATACCACAATCCATGCAACGACCTGCCTGTACCTTAGCCTCTTCATCAGTTAAGGTACCATAGATTTCGCAGAAGCTCTTAACACGCTCTTCAACGCTTACGTGAGGCTGCTCAATGCGCTCAAATTCGATAAAACCTCTTAAAAAGCCCATTTTACTGTGCCTCCTTCATAGCTTTTAATGCATTGAAGTATTCAACAGGGAATACCTTGACGAAGTGACCTAACTCTACATTTAGGTTCTCTAAAATTCTCTTAGCAACTTGTGAGCCTGTAGCATTTAAGTGCTTAGTTAAAAGAGTCTTAATTACTTCTTCATCAGACATACCATTGTGTAGAGGTACAGATGGATCAGCTTTAGATGCCTCAGTTACATTTGAAATGTAGAAAGCACCCTTGGCAATCTTAGACTTAAAGGTATCGTCTTTATCGTATACATAAGCCATACCGCCTGACATACCGGCTGCGAAGTTTCTACCAGTATTACCAAGAACCATTACAGTACCACCTGTCATGTACTCACAACCGTGGTCACCGCAACCTTCTGATACGGCATCGGCACCAGAGTTACGTACGGCAAATCTCTCACCGGTGACACCGCTAAAGTAAGCTTCACCTGAGGTTGCACCGTATAAGCAAGTGTTACCACAGATAATGTTCTCTTGAGGATCACCATCAAAGGCTGCGCTCTTGTGAACAGCGATGATACCGCCTGACATACCCTTACCTACGTAGTCATTAGCAACACCGGTTAAATCAAGAGTGATACCTTTTTCAAGGAAGGCACCAAATGATTGACCTGCAGTACCTGATAACTTAAAGGTTACAAAGTTGTCGTTAAGCTTAGTCTTTAAAGCAGCAATCACACCTGAGGTGTAAGTACCTACAGAGCGGTTTACGTTGACAACAGGGCTTGTGATAGTAATTGCTTTACCTGACTTAATTGCAGATAGTACCTTATCTTCAAACTGCTTGTCTAAAGCCTTATCAATCTCGTGCTGTTGAGCAATCTCATGGTGAGATACTTCGTTTTCAAAAGCAGGATCTTTAAAGAAGATCTTCTCAAAGCTTAAGTTACGTGCCTTAACAAAGTCGCTATCTTCAACTTTCTCAAGAAGCTCAGCATGACCAATTAAGTCTTCAAACTTTCTAAAGCCTAATTGAGACATTAACTCACGAACTTCACGAGCTACATAGTGGAAGTAGTTTTCAAGTTGCTCAGGACGACCCACAAACTGCTTACGAAGCTCAGGATCTTGAGTTGCAATACCAGTTGGGCAAGTGTTCTTTTGGCACTTACGCATGATGGTACAACCCATACATACTAGAGGAGCGGTACCAAAACCAAATTCGTCTGCACCTAATAAAGCACCGATAATTACGTCACGACCGGTCTTAATCTGACCATCAACTTGTAGTTTTACACGTGAACGGAGCTTGTTCATAACTAAGGTTTGCTGAACATCAGCTAAACCAATTTCCCAAGCAGAGCCTGCGTGTTTTACTGATGAGGCTGGAGCTGCACCAGTACCACCATCGTGACCTGAAATTACGATGTGATCAGCCTTACACTTAGCTACACCAGCTGCAACAGTACCGATACCAACTTCTGATACTAGTTTTACTGAAATATCAGCCTTAGTATTAGCAAGTTTTAAATCAAAGATTAGCTGTGCTAAATCCTCAATTGAGTAAATATCATGGTGTGGTGGAGGTGAAATTAAACCAATACCAGGTAATGAGTGACGGAGGCTACCAATGTACTTAGATACCTTGTGACCTGGTAACTGACCGCCTTCACCAGGTTTTGCACCTTGGGCTAGCTTAATTTGGATTAAATCAGCAGTTGATAGGTAATCGGTAGTTACACCAAAACGACCTGATGCTACCTGCTTAGTGCGAGAACGTAGTGAATCGCCCTTGTGTAGAGGAATATCTACTACAACATCATCACCTAAGATCTCCTTAGTTGAGGTCTCATGGTCAATAATGCCATCACGACGAGGATCTTCGCCACCTTCACCAGAGTTTGACATCGCACCCATACGGTTCATAGCAATTGCCATGGTGGTATGAGCTTCAGTTGAAATTGCACCCATTGACATCGCAGCGCAAGCAAAGCGGTGGATAATGCTCTCTTCGCTTTCAACTTCGTTAATGTCAATTGGATTAGTCTTCTTGAACTTAAATAAACCACGGATGGTCATTAAGCGCTTAGACTGGTTGTTGATGATCTCTGAGTACTTCTTATACTCATCATATGAGCCAACACGAACAGAACGCTGTAAATGTACCACAGCATCAGGTGTCCACATATGCTCTTCACCATCATAACGCCAGTTGAGGTCACCACCTTGAGCTAAAGACTGATCTTGAAGTTCAATCTTCTTAAAGGCTGCAACGTGAGTATTTACTGCCTCTTGAGCAATATCAAATAGGCCTACACCTTCAATTGGGCTTGGGGTGTTAGTAAAGTACTTATCAACAAATTCTGATGATAAACCCACAGCTTCAAAGATCTGAGCACCAATGTAAGACATATAAGTACAAATACCCATCTTAGCCATGGTCTTGTATAGACCCTTATCAATAGCATGGATGTAATTGTCTTGATATATCTTAGCGGTCTTAGCATCAGGAGCTAACTCTGATACTACACGAAGTGCTACATATGGGTGAATTGCTTCAGCACCATAACCGCCTAATAGAGCAAACTGATGTACAGTACGAGCTGAGCCTGTCTCTACAACAAGACCGGTACTTGTACGTAAGCCGTTATCAACTAAGCATAGGTGAACAGCTGAGGTTGCTAAAAGTGCTGGAATTGCTAATCTATCAGCGCCTACCTTTCTATCAGATAGAATTAAGATGTTGATACCTGATTTTACAGCATCGATAGCTGCAGCACGAATAGATGCTAAGCGAGCTTCAATACCATCTTTACCCCAAGATAGTGGATAGGTAATATCAATTTCTTTTGAGCGGAACTTGTTATCAGTAAACTTAGAAATGTTTCTGATCTTCTCCATCTCTACAGCATCTAAAATTGGCTGTTGAACCTCTAAACGAATTGGAGGGTTGTTATCCATAATGTTTAGAAGATCAGGACGAGGACCAATGAATGATACTAAAGAGGTAACCATCTCCTCACGGATTGGGTCAATAGCTGGGTTTGTAACCTGAGCAAATAACTGACGGAAGTAGTCATAGAAGCACTTTGACTTACTTGAAAGTACAGCTAATGGAGCATCATTACCCATTGACAATACAGGCTCTTGACCATTGATTGCCTTTGGCTTTAATAAACGCTCAACATCTTCACGGGTGTAACCAAAGACGCCCATTAAAGCTTTAGTAGTTAGATTTAGACCAACAGCTGATGGCTCTTTTTTAATCTCGTCTAACTTAATACGAACCTTATCAGTCCACTCTTGATATGGACGTAAGGTTGCTAAAGTTGTCTTAATCTCTTTATCATCGATGATACGGCCTTGCTCAGTATCAATTAAGAGCATACGACCTGGCTCTAATCTCCAGTGACGAGCAATACGGCTCTCATCAATCTTTAAGGTACCTTCCTCAGATGCTAAGATCACTAAGTCATCTTTAGTTACGATGTAACGAGCAGGACGTAGACCGTTTCTGTCTAAGGTTGCACCGATTTGACGACCATCTGTGAAAGCAACTGCTGCAGGACCATCCCATGGCTCCATCATCGCTGCATAGTACTCATAGAAAGCACGTAGCTTTGGATCCATTAGTGCATCTTTTTCCCAAGCAGAAGGGATCATCATCATGGCAGCTTGTGCTAGTGAATAACCTGATAGAGTTAATAACTCAAATACGTTATCAAAAGAAGCTGAATCTGACTGACCATGGAAAATTAAAGGCCATAGTTTTTCAAGATCTTTACCAAATACTGGAGATGAAATCTTCTTTTCACGAGCCTTAATCCAGTTGAAGTTACCACGTAGAGTGTTGATCTCACCATTGTGAGCAATCATTCTAAATGGGTGGGCAAGTGACCACTGTGGGAATGTATTAGTAGAGAATCTTTGGTGGATTAGCGCAATTGCTGAAGTGCAACGGCTATCTTTTAAATCTTTGTAATATTCACCAACTTGGTTTGCAAGTAACTGACCTTTATAAACGATAGTACGTGCAGAGAAAGATGGAATATAGAATTCTTTACAGTGTTTTAGTTTTAGATTTGAAATTGCAATAGATGAAGTTTTGCGAATGATATATAACTTACGCTCTAGAGCATCGGTTACTAAAACATCAGGTGAGTGACCTACGAAAATCTGTCTAATTACAGGCTCTTTTTCGCGAACAACAGGAGACATTGGAATAGTCTCATTTAGAGGAACATCTCTCCAGCCTAAAATAATCTGACCTTCGGCGAGAATTGCTCTTTCAATTTCCTCTTGGCAAGCATGTCTTGAAGCTTCCTCACGTGGTAGGAATACCATACCTACACCGTATTCACCTGGAGGTGGTAGCTTTACGCCAAGACGCATCATGTCATCGCGGTAAATCTGATCTGGGATTTGGATTAGAATACCAGCACCATCGCCTTGTAGTGGATCAGCGCCTACTGCTCCACGGTGGGTCAAGTTCTTTAAAACCTCTAGACCTTGACTGACGATGCTGTGGCTTTTTTGACCTTTGATGTGAGCGATAAAGCCAACGCCGCAAGCGTCATGCTCATACTCACTTCTGTATAAGCCAGAATTAGTCATTATGTGTCACCTTTTGCGAGTGGTATATATACAACAAGGGCCCTGTGAGGGCCCTTTTTAATTATTGCCTCAGTTTGTGAAGCTTATTTTTTTTACTTTTATAACCTAATTATTTAGATTATAGAGCGTAGTAAAGCTCGAACTCAGCTGGATGTGGAGTTGAACGTACGCGAGTATCTTCAGCTGCCTTTAAGTCGATGTAAGCTTGGATCATATCCTCTGAGAATACACCGCCAGCAGTTAAGTAATCGTGGTCAGCAGCTAGAGCCTTTAGAGCCTCATCTAGAGAGCCACAAACCTGTGGAATGTTAGCAGCTTCCTCTGGAGGTAGGTCGTATAGGTTCTTATCCATAGCCTCACCTGGGTCGATCTTGTTTAGAATACCATCAAGACCTGCCATTAACATTGCTGAGAATGCTAAATATGGGTTTGCCATACAATCAGGGAAACGAACCTCGATGTGAGCAGCCTTAGGGTTGATTGAATATGGAATACGAATTGAAGCTGAACGGTTAGCAGCTGAGTAAGCTAGCATTAAAGGAGCCTCGAAACCAGGAACTAGGCGCTTGTATGAGTTAGTTGATGGGTTTGTGAAAGCATTTAATGACTTAGCATGCTTGATGATACCACCGATGTACCATAGAGCCTCTTGTGATAGACCGCCATATAGGTTACCTGCGAAGATGTTCTTACCATCTTTACCAATTGACTGGTGGCAGTGCATACCTGAACCGTTGTCTCCGAAGATTGGCTTTGGCATGAAGGTAGCAGTCTTACCATACTGGTTTGCTACGTTCTGTACAACATACTTGTAAATCTGAACTTCATCAGCTTTCTTAGTTAATGAGTTGAACTCAGTTGCAATTTCGTTCTGACCTGCAGTTGCTACTTCGTGGTGGTGAGCCTCAATTACTAGACCCATTTCCTGCATTACTTTACACATAGCAGAACGGATGTCCTGTGAAGAATCAACTGGAGGTACTGGGAAGTAACCGCCCTTAACAGCTGGACGATAGCCCTTGTTACCGCCTTCGTACTCAGTAGCTGAGTTCCAAGCAGCTTCGATATCGTCGATAGCTACAAATGAACCTGAAATATCTGACTTGAAACGAACGTCGTCGAATAAGAAGAACTCTGGCTCTGGACCAAAGAATGCCTTGTCACCGATACCGGTTGACTTTAAGTACTCTTCAGCGCGCTTTGCAACTGAACGTGGGTCACGGTCGTAACCAGTTAAAGTCTGTGGCTCTAAAATATCGCAACGAACGATGATGGTTGGATCTGCATAGAATGGATCAAGCATTACAGTCTCGATATCAGGCATTAAGATCATGTCTGACTTGTCGATACCACGCCAGCCAGCGATTGATGAACCATCGAACATCTTGCCTTGCTCGAAGAACTTCTCATCGATGCAAGAAATAGGTAGAGAAATGTGCTGCTCTTTACCCTTAGTATCTGTAAATCTTAAATCAGCAAAAACAACGTCGTTGTCTTCGATGAGTTTCTGTACGTCCTTGAATTCCATTTAGGCGCTCCTAATTTCAAATGAATGGGCTTTTCACGTGCCCGTATTTAGTGTCTAGGTAAATTTTCGTGTTATTAGTGATATAAGTCAAAAGATATTTGCTAAGGCACTAAAACTACACACTTTATTTTACTATATGTTGTAATTTGGTGCGACATTATTAAAATCTTTTTAAAACAAATATTTAACCTAAAATTGTGAGCTGTATCTACTTAAGTGCACTAAATTTCTTAATTGCAAAAAAAATGCTCAACTTAGTGTTATCATATTGAAAATAAAAGAAAATTGATTTTGCACTATAAAAAACTCCAAAAAATAGCGTTGCACTATTTTTGATCTTAAGCTTTTTAAAAATGTGCATTAATTTGGGTAAAAAAAAGGCATGAACTAAGTCATGCCAAAGTGAGTTTATGAAAATTTAAAGGCTTTATCAATAAGCGCACGTAAAACACCGTCGTTTACGGCGGTGATATAAGTGCGTGGTAAAATAATTTGACAACTCTGTTGTAAGACTATAATATAACAGTTATACGTGCAGAAGTAATCTTGATTAGCAGTCAACATCTAGATACACCTACCCTTCATAAATTTTGTACAAAGGGTAGGCGTATACGTAATGGTGCTAACTACATCAAAAGAAAAGCATATTACGAGCACGATAAATATCAAATAGATTGCAATGATATTGATAGAGCCGTAAAAGGTCATATTGA
>Ga0256405_10003648_pt1 | contig 31240 bp, 25 predicted proteins | sample RumenRJG_02DNA_FD_189096 | JGI IMG/M metagenome (GOLD analysis project Ga0256405, IMG submission 189096) | Bovine rumen microbial communities from Lethbridge, Alberta, Canada - RJG_02 | ecosystem: Host-associated > Mammals > Digestive system > Stomach > Rumen | place: Canada: Alberta...
CGACAGACAGCGCGACGGCAAACGGCAAAAACGCATTCTTCAAGACAGACTCCTTTCACTGGATCGAATGGGATTAGCCGACGAGCGCGAGGCCGCACGAGCAGCCGAGGCGGTTTGCGCCCGCGCGGATCATCGCGAGCGCGGTCCTGCGGTCGCGTATCCCGCCCGCCGCCTTTACGCCCATCTTCGCGCCGACGGTCTTCCGCATGAGCTTCACGTCCGCAAGCGTCGCACCGCCCTTCCCGAAACCTGTCGACGTCTTCACGAAGTCGAAGCCCGCCTTCTTCGCGGCTGTCGACGCGACGACGATCTCTTCCTTCGTCAGGTTGCAGCACTCGAGGATGAGCTTGAGGACGACGCCCTTCTTCGCCTCACGGCATTCGCGCACGATTTCGGAAAGCTCGCAGAAGCACGCGTAGATATCGCTCTTGAGAAGCCCCTGGTTCAAGACGACGTCAAGCTCGTCCGCCCCGTCGTCTATCGCCTGCAGCGCCTCCTCGACTTTCGCGAAGGTGCTCGTCGCGCCGAGCGGAAAGCCTATCACCGTGCAGACGGCGACGCCGCTTCCAGCAAGAAGCTCGCGGCACTTCGGAACCCAGCACGGGTTCACGCACACGGATTTGAAGCCGTGCTCCTTCGCCTCGCGGCAAAGCCGCGCGATGTCCGACGCCTTCGCGTCCGCCCTGAGCAGAGTGTGATCGATATACTTGGCGAGATCGGTTTTCATAGTTTACTTCGCAAGTTTGATTTCGATCGGGACGAAGGCGTTCGGGTCTTTCGCGCGCTTCACTATCTTGTCGGCGTACTCGTCGCTGTAGTACCGATCGGTGTCGGTACGGTCGCGCCGTCCGTTGTAGCGGCGAAGCGCGTCGAGCCATCCGTCGAAGAAGCCCGAAGGCCGCGTCGCAGCGGGTCTTGCCGAGGCACCGAAACCCTTGCGCGAGAGGTACTTTATCGCAGCGCGGACGTTCTGCTCGGCCGTCCCCTCGTTGCGTTTCGTCGGCTTCGTCAGCCCGACGAGTTCCTTCTCCACGCCCCAGTCGCCGGGAACGTTCACCTGCAGCGGATCGACCTTCCACGCCGCCTTGGAGCGCGGCCCGTTCCCGCCCGACTCCTCGATCATGTGCGCCTTTACGAGCGCCGGCGTGAGATCGCCGACTTTCGCAGCCTGAGACTCCGTTCCGCCGGTCCAGCCCTTCTTGTCGGCGTTGAACTCCTTCACAAGCCGCGCGATAAGCGCGTCGTGCTCCTGGTATCGCGCGTCCTCGAAACCGCGGAACACGGGAAGCCCCGCGCCGCCTGCTCGCACGCGTGGCTTTGTCTTCCGCTTCTTTGTCTGCTCCGGAAACCACTTCGCGATCCACGCCTCGATCTTCCTGACGGTCTTCATCTCCTCGTCGGTGACGAAGCGGCGGTCGATGTAAAGCTCGCCCCAGTCGTCGAACGAGAACCCGCCGAACGCGGGGGTGTCTATGACATACCGTTCGCTGCCGCACGGCGGCACTTCCGCGATCCCCTTTTTCCTCAGCTCCGCGGCGTGCTTCGCCTCGCGCTCCGCCGCGCGCTGCTGTATGGAGACCGCCTCGACCGCGAGCGGAAGTATCTCGGCGATCGCCTGCGGATCGATTTCAAGAACGATGCCTTCGCCGGCCCAGACGGGCGCGGCAAGAGCGGCAACCAGCGTCAAAGCCGCCAGTTTTATGCGGGAAAAACGGAATCCAGACCCCTTCGGCACAGTCGTTGTTCTCATGCCGTGAAGTCTATCAAATTCCATTCTACCGTGTCAACACGCCGAACACGAGCAGGGTGTTCGCCATGTTGTTGACGGTGGGCTCGTCCATCGCAATCGCCCAGTGGGTGTCGATGAAGGCGTGGAGAACGGCTTCGCCCTCCTTCCACGCGGGATAGAGAGTCTCCTTAAACGAATAGCCGTGGCCGCGCTGCATCGGGCCCTGGGCCTGAAGGCCGGCGACGGGACCGCCCGCCGCGCGATAGCGGCTGTTGTGCAAGGGGCAGCGAATCGTCCTCTCGCCAAGCCCCGTGATCCAGCTAAGCCCAAGCGGGTTCGCGCCAAGCGTGTTGTCGCATGTCCTCACAAGCCATTCGCGGCACTCTTTGTCGCCCGTCAGCGCATAAAGGTGCGCGGCGGTGACGGCGTAGTTCTCGTATGCGCCTGTGCCCCACGTGATCGGGGCCCACGGATTCCTGAGGAACTTGTATGGCCACTTCGCCGACCCGCCCTTGAACATGCGGAACTCGGCGAACATCGCATCCTCTATCGCCTTCCTGAGCGTGGCGTCGACAAGATCCTTTGGAAGAAGGAGATACTGCCGCGCCGCGAGGGAAAGATCGTACTTGCCCCAGATCGAGATCTCGGCCTTCGGGTTCGAGACCCACGGCGCGATCGCCTTGAAGTCGTCGTGGTACTTCGTGTCGCGCGTCGTGTGGTAGAGACTGACCGCCGCGTACGCGCGCGGGTCGGAGTTGTACTCCTTGTCCTGCGCGTCCTTGAGACCACGCGTCGGATTCGCCTTGCCCCACTCGTAGGCGCGCTCGGCGCGTGCAAGGAAGTCCTTTGCCTCCGCCGCCTTTCCGCACTTCTTGAGGATTCGCGCCGCCTGCGCGAACGCACCCGCGCACTGGAACGACATCTTGCTGTCCTTCGCCCAGGCGTAGTCGCCAGTGTCGTCGAGCTCGACGGTCTGGAAGAAGCCGGGGTCGCGCAGCGACTCCGTTCCGGCGCGAATGCCCCCGTCATCGTCCTGAAGCCCCTTCCAGAGCTTCAGCTGCCAAAGCGCTTCGTCGACGATGTCGGGGATCCCGTTGCCGCGCTCGGGAACGGCGAACTGCCCGTCGGTGAAGGCGGTCGGCTTCAGCTCGTAGCAGTTGAGGAGCGCCTGCGCGACATCGAGGTGCGAGCGAGGATTGTAGTCGCCCGCGTCGTGGTGCCCGCCGGAGGCCTTGAGGACGAGGGGCTTGCCGTCCGCGCCCTTGACGACGTTCTTGTCGAATGGGGCGAACTCAGGGTTTTTCACGCGCTCGCACGTCGACGCGACGACACCGCCCGCGTGGCAGGCGATGCGTTCCCAGCCGCGCGTCAGCTTCGGGTCGAGCGCAATGCCGCAGCGCTGTTCGTAGACGCCGAGCGCCTGCACCTTGAGCGCCTTTTCGTAGACCGCCTTGTCAATGTAAAACGCAAGAGAGCGGCCAACTCCTGGAATCCGTATGAAGTAGCGGCCTGGCGCGCGCACGTCCGAGAAGTCGAGCTCCCAGACGTTGGACGCGGCGTACGACGCCTTCTTCGACTCCTTCTCGTTCCCGCTGAAGACGAACTTCGCCGTTCCCTTCTTGACCGACTTGCCGCTCTTCTCGTCGACTATCTCGAATGGGGGATTTGCGTCGAAGGCGAGCGACGAGACGGCGAGCTTCGCGTTCGCGCACTTGCGCGCGCCGGCGCCACCCGCGAACTTCGCGTCGGGGAATGAACCGAACCAGCAGCCGACATACGCGAACTTCGGCGCGTCGGGGAGATAACCGACCTGGTTGGCCTGGATAGACCGCGTCACGCTCTTCGACTCGTCGAACGCGAACGCGGCCGCGCGTGCGCCTGCGGAGACCGCGTCCGTCACCTCGACCGCGACCTTGTCGCCCGTCTTCAGCGCGTCTCCTATGTCGAGGAACACATCGTGCTGCATAAGGCAGGGATACGTTCCGCCCCAGCCCTTCGGGACGTAGCAGTCGATCTTCGAGCGACGTCCGAGCGCGAGGACTGGCCGCGGCTTCCCGTTGACCGTCACCTTCCAGTTCGCGGCGGCGTTCCCGCCCGCAGGGCTGTAGCCCGCGCCGAACTCGCAGAGAAGCTTTCCGTCGCCGGCGGAACTTACGCGGCGGAAGCCGACGATGGCGGCGACGGTATCTGCGCCGACCGCGTCTTCGCCTGCGTAGAGCCCCGTGCGGCCCGAGGTCACGACTTCCATTTCCGTGCCGTATGCGACAGCGGCATACTTGCAGTTTTTCTTCATTGGCGTCGGCAGCTTCAACTCGACGACGGTGCGCGTAAGGGACGGCATCGCCTTCTTCTGCTCGGCCATTCCGCCTGGATACTCGAACTCGACTTCCGACGAGACTTCCGCGACCGAATCGGGCTTCACGAACTTCGAGTACGCGTAGGCGGGATCGTCGGGACTGGTCACGCGCCACGCGTCGGCAAGGCGACGCGCCGCAGCGGAGGAGCTCGCGCCGAGCGTGACTGCAAGCGCACGATCACCCCTGCGCTCGACGCTGCGGATCCCGTACGCCTTCATCGCGAGCGGCTTCACGTCCACGGCGGAGGAGAGGTCGGCGGCCGATGCGGCCGCGGCGAAAACGGCCGCGCACGCGGCGCAGGCCTGATGCAGACATGTCTTCATGCCCGCAATTTTACATCAAGGCCGCGGCACAAGTCAAGCACAAGGATCTCAACGACGCAGCCGGGTTCGGGCCTCCTCGTCGCGGTTGAGCACTTCGACGAAGAACGGCGCGTGCCCGCCGCGGCAGAAAAGGCCATGCACGGCGTCGACACCGTCGTTCGCGATCACGTCCTTCACGAGCCGCACCATCGCCTTCGTGATCCTCAGGCCCGGAATGAAAACCGGCACGCCCGGCGGATACGGCACTATGAACTGCGAGGCGATGCGCCCTTCGGACTCCTCGAGCGTCACCAGCTCGCCGTCGCAGAGCGCAGCATCGTGCGGAAGCACCTCCGCCTGGCCCGACACCGCCTCGACGACGCCCTTCGCCGCGGCGCTGGCCGCCGCGGGCCCGATAAGCCCCTTGAACTGGCGGCACACGCGGAAGAGATACTCGAAGTGCTCCTGCGCCGTTCCCGCCGTGACGAGAAAGAGCACCGTCGTGGAGCTTGCCTTCTCCCATTGGATGTGCGCCTTGAGAAGCGCCTTCTTGAACGCGGCGCACGCGCGCGCGGAGCGGAGCTGCAGCACGATCTTGAGCGGATCCTTCATGTACCCCTTCTCGCGCCAGTCCACGCCAGGGCCCGCGATCTCCTCGAGCCCGGCGAAGCACTGGTTCTCGGGCCTGCCGCATTCGTCCGCGACGCGCTTTCTGAACGCCGCCGCCCAGCGGATTCGCTCGTCGATGAGCTTCATGCCCTCGAGCCGCATCTGCACGCCCGCGACATCGAGCGCGGCGAGAAACGGATACAGCGGCGAGGTCGAGTGCCAGTACCTGAGGATCTCGTGCAGGTCGTGCGAGAACTTCTCGTAGCTGCCGCGTCCGTGCAGCGCGAATCGCCGCCTGAGCCAGCGGTACTGCGGGGAGCTGTCCTCCTCGAGAAGCTGCTTGAAGCGCGTCGACACGTGGATCATGGACGCCTGCGAGAACGCGGCGAGCGTCTTGTGCGTCGACTGCACGGAGAAATGGGCGCCGCACGTCTCGTTCACCGCCGCATAGCGCACCGTGTCGCCCTTCCCGCGGCCGAAGGTGTAGTAGGGGTGAAAGTTGAGGTACGCCGCCCACGCCTCGTCCGCGTAGAAAAGGACCCCCGCCTTCTCGCATTCGCGCGCGATCTCCCAGATCGGATACAGCACGCCCTCGTAGGTGCACGTCGTGAGGACGAGGAGCTTCGGCCTCTCCTCGGCGGGGACGCGCAGCGCACGGCGGATGTCGTCCAAGGACACAGGGCCCCACACGCCGAGGGCGGCGTTCCAGCGCGCGGGGAGGTACCGCGCGACGGCGGCGGAGGTAACGACCGCGTGGTGCACGCTCTTGTGGCAGTTGCGGTCTACAAGCACCGTCTCGCCCGGCCTCAGCAGCGTCATCAGCATCGCCTTGTTCGACGTGGACGTTCCGTTCGTCACGTACCGGCTCGCCGCGGTGCCGAATATCTCGCTCGTGAGCTTCTGGGCCTCCGAGAGCGGCGTGTGCGCCTCGGGGCTCGAGAGGTCTCCGAGGGACTCGACGGACACCGAGAGGTCCGTGCGGAATATCGTGTCGCCGAACGCCTCGTGGAAGCCGCGCAGGAACGGCGAGTTCGCGAAAGCGCGTCCTCCGTTGTGTCCAGGCGTGTGCCAGTTCGTGCCCGCCTTAAGCGTCACGTACTGCTTGAGCGCCGTGGAGAAGCGCGGCATCCAGAAGCTCTTGAAGAGGTGCACGATGCGCTCGTGGTAGCGCGAGGGCTGTTCGAGCACCACGGCGGCCTTCTTCGTCCAGCGTCTCGCCGGAAGCGCCACCGCTGGATGCCCCGGCCTCGTGAGCACGACCTTCGGTATCGCAGGGAAAAACAACTTGAGCCACGACCTTAGCGAGAGGCCCTCGACCTCCATCTTCATCAGGTCGTCGTCGATCAGGAACAGACAGCAGGCGCGTCCGAGCTCGGTGAGGACGCCCCTCGGGCCCCCGCTCGTGAAGAGCGCCTTCGCGAGCGTCGGCGCGTCGTGGACGGTGACGAGCTTCATCGGCGGATAGTCCAGCGATCCCCTCACGTCGAACGTCTCGCGGCAGAAGTCGCGGAAGGCGTCGGTGAGCCCGTACTCGATGACAGGCAGCCGCTTCGCGTCGAAGCGGCCGGGCTTGTGCAGGTAGAAAACGGTCAGTGTCCTTATCATAAATGATTCAGCGGCGCTTGTCCATTGTCGGCTACCGCCTTTTCTTCGCCGGCTCTGCGGCGCCGGGGCGGTAGAACATGAGCATCGCGTCGGACGTACGGTAAAGAAGCTCGCCGAGTTTTATGTAGCCGCCCCTTTGCTCCTTGCGGCCACGATCGCTGCCGCCCGGGAAGACGACATGGAATGTCTCAGCATCAAAACCAAGCCCGTCGATTATCGCGATGTCCAAGGGCCAGCGCTGGGAGATTTCGTCATTGAGCGGACGGCTCTGGCGAACGAGCATGACGGGCTGCGAAAGAAGTATCCAGCGGCGAATCTCGTCCTTTTTCGCGAGAAGCGCCTCTTCGGTCGGGCAGTTGAAGAACACCGTCTCGGGCGACTTGATCTTGAGCGCCGCCGCGCACTTCGCCACCCACGCGGCGTTCTTGCCGTAGTCCGGCCCGCCCTTCTTCTTCCCCGTGGCACGTGGCGCCGGCTTCGACGGCTTCTTCTTCCCCTTGCCATCATCGTTCCCGCTCGCCTGCTCGAAGTCGAGGAACCCAAGGCCGGACTCCCTGACAAGCGCCTCCATCTCGCGCCTTAGCTGGTCGACTTCCGCAAGACGGAACTTCGGGCGCGAGTCGGACGGATTCGAGTGGACGCGCGTCACGTCGAAATCTCCCTTGCCATTCTCGGCGCCAGGGAGCGCACGGTAGTAGTTCGCAATCGCCATAAGCGCCAAAAGCGGATTCGACGAATTGAACACGTCGTTCTTAAGCCCGAAATACCACTGCTGTATGTACCAGGTGGAGAGAAGGTGGTCGGTCTCGGAGAAGAGCGTCACATCGCCCTTGCCGGTCGCATCTGCGGGAAGGACGATACCTTTCTGGTTGCTGCTGTACCTTATGCCGTTCGCGTTTCGGGCGTAGGCGCGGACGAAGTTCGTGACTCCCGGCTTCAAGTCGATTATACGCCCCTCGTAGCGGTCGCGGTGGTAGAGCGGGAAGAGTTTACCGGTCTTTTCGGTTGGATCCTTCTTAAGCCCGTAGCAGAAGCCGTATTCCGTCAGCAGCGGCTCGCCCCTGTACTTGACGTTGAGTTTCGCGCGGAACGATGTCGGCATTGGCGCATCGAGCGAAATAAGCTCGGTCTGCGGGAGAAGTGCAAAGTCGAGCTCCTGCTTCGTGAACTTCGATTCTGGCATGTCGAGCTTGAAAGTGCAAGTTCCCGTTGAAGCATCTGTCTTTATGTCGGATATCGCGATTCCTGCGGGGAGGAAGTTCGGGAGCACCGCGGCTGGGTCGCTCTTCTCGTCGAACTTGTCGCCAGGCCTTAGGTACGCGACGCCCTCTCCAATCGCCTTGTGGTCGGGATCGCCCGACCTGTACGTGTAGCAGAGGTCTGGCGGCCCGAGCATCGGCGAGGTCATCGTGACGTTTATGACGTGGACGAGAAGCCCCTCGGCTGACGAGTCGCCGACTGGCGGCCTTTCGTTGTGGCAGTACTCGATGTAGAAGAGGTAATTCGGGTGCGTCGACGGCACAAACAGCCCGAGGGGATTCCGCCCGTCGCCGTCCTTCGCCGTCATCGGAAATTTCGCGGAACGCGGGGAGAGCGTGTATTCGCCCGGCTTCTCGATCTTCGGATAGGCGGCCGCAGGGACGAAGGCATGGTGGATGAAGCGGCAGTAGGCGGGCCCCGTGGGGCCGTAGTCCCACGGCAGGCACGGCGCGCCCTCGAGACCGTCGTGCTCCTCCGTCGCGTGGTAGTAGTCGGGCGAACCGAGGCAGTGGCCGAGTTCGTGGACGAGCGTGCGGCCGTTCCCGGGATACGACACCTGCGGAATGGAGTTCGGCCAAAGCGGATCGGCCCACATGACCTTGGGATCGTATCCTTTGAGCTTGTCTATCGCCCCATTCTGCAGGGCCTCCGGCGACGGCTTTGGCGGATAGAGTGGCCGGATAACGCGCTCAAGGTGCTCCGGATCCTTGTTCACGGTGTTGCAGTAGACATAGCACGTATACGCGCCCTTCTTCTTAAGCTTCCCCTTCGACTGCACGAACTTGAGCGCGTCTTCACGAAGCTTTCGGGCGCGTTCACCGCCGTCGCCGTTGTATCCGATCAGGTTCCCAAACGCATTCCAGCGGCAGTAGTAGCCAAGCGGATGGGGCGCGGTGTAGATTGTCGGATAGACGTCGAGAACAGGCCACGTGATGCCCTGTGAATAGTCCTTGTAGTAGTCGGCTATCGTCGCCGAGCCGTCAAGAGAGTTAAGTGCCGAGCGCACGGCCTCGACGGACTGCGGCTGGATGCAGTCGGGGAACGCTATCACGACGAGGTCGACTTGGAACTCGCCCGTCTGCACGGGGGTCGTCCTCTCCGGCTTGAAAGTCGCCGCAGTCGTCTTCGTAATAGTCCCGTTGCGAAACTCGGCAGAGCGATCGGCGTCGCGGTTCTTGGCAGGCGACGCCTTCTCCCCCTTCTTCGACGGAGCGGCAATCGCCGTGAGCAAGGCGAGCATCGCCGCCGCAAGTGTAATACTACGTCTCATCGGCGTAGATTATACCAAAATCCGCCCGCCTATTGGGCATCGGACAGCCACCGAATCGTTAGACGGACTCCTCGTCGGATGCTCGTGACGCAGAGCGACATGTCCTGGAACTGACATCACTCCCCGTCTTTGAAAAACTCCTCTGCGGGTATCATCTCCACTTCTTCCCACGAAACCGCCTTCTCGTTCGCCGCCCAGTCGTGTGTTGACGCCTCGAACGCGCTGGCAAGGTCGGGACGCACCGCGAGAACGTTGCACCAGTCTGAGACCCCGAGTGTCGTCAGATCGCACTCGTCCACCCTGTGCGCCAGACCGCTTACCGGTCTGCGTCCGCCGTCGCGAAACAGCAAGACGATTTGCCCGCCGTTAAACTTTCACATATCACACTTGTCGACAAAATGTACCCCGAAAGGCTGCCCGCATTCTGCTCAGATAGTCTATTAATTCACTGAACTTGCCGATGGTGTTTTGAGCCTCTCTGCAAGGTTAGACAACAACCCTATAAGCATGGCGACCAAAACAGCAGGCAAAAATACTATTCCCATCAGAATAGCCCCTGCCCAGTATGCTATTCGGCAAAGTAATTTCATAGCAAACTATTTGAATTTCGTTCCATCGCCATCAGTTGAAATAACACATATATCCACAATACTCCACACCCATACAGCCAACAAAGGGAGTACAAACCACCCCGTGAAGAGCGTAATCAAAAGTTGCCAAAGTCCACGATAGGTTCGCCCAGCATAAAAATTGTGTATGCCAAGTATCCCAAAGAAAACTCCGAGCAGAATGTAAACAATCCGACTACGAGACTGATTCTCAGACCTCGGTTGTACGAATGCCATGCCAGAAGCTTGCGACGACACTAGCGAGACAGGGCTCGTTGGCGTCTCGCCATATGCTTGAAAGTTAACAGCAGCGCCGCAGCTTGGGCAACGCGTTACGCCGTTTGGTACTGGATTGTCGCAATATTCACATTTCATAGGATTACCTCCACGACACTTTCGCTCGTTCGATTTTCTGCTCTGGCTCGTCGTTTTTAGACTGCTCTTCGACATGGTGCTCGACCATGCGAAAGAAAAGGTGCGCCATGACGAACAGGGCAAACCCGACGACCTGAAGAAGAATGTAGAACTTGTCGTCAAGCCCGGTCAGCATCGTCGCTATCAGCGCAAAAGCGAAATAGGCGGCATTTAGTCCCCAGACTCCAATGGATATCGGCAATACGGAATCTGCCTTTGCGATCTGTTGAACCCAGAATGCGCCAAACAGGAATTCCGAAAAGGCAAGTGCTGAGAAACCAATCCAGAATTTGCCGGAATATGGCGGTTCAAAGAATACAAACGCGAAGGCGACAGTAATTCCGAGTGTAAACACTGTCAACAGCGAAATCATCTTCTGATTGAATGACATTACATTTTCTCCTTATCCGATTTTCGCTCCGCACCCTGGGCAGAACTTCGCCTCAGTGGGTAATTCGCAGCCACAGTTGATGCAATGCTTCGCGCTGACTGTGTTTATGTTCTTGGTGATCGCAGCCATAGCATTTCCCATGGGAGAACCAACACCTACACCCATGCCAAGCCCCATCCCCGCGCCCATCAACGTACCAGCGTTCCCTTCGTTTCCAGCTGCCGTCTGCAAGGCGTCAAAGGAACGTTCTTGTGCGTACGAATAACCAATGATATCCATCTCGGCTTTCTTGGCCAATGCTTTTTTCAACTGGACAATTGAGGAATCAGCATCATCAGTCGATATGGAGTTGACCATGAAAAGCCGCAGTTCTACGCCATAATCAGCGAAGTCTTCGGTCAGACGTTTCTCAAGGGTAGCTGATATGTCGTTCAGTTTCGTTCCAATCTGAAGTAACGAGCATCCTTCGTCTGTCATCACAGACGCAATGACATCTTTGACGCGAGTGACGATGACACCTTTGAAATAACCTGAAAGTGTCTTCTCCGTGAAAGCGGGAAGTCTCCCCATGAGCCGAGCCAAGAAACGGCACGAATCGGCAATCCTTATCCCGTACTGCCCAAACGCGCGAACAGGCAAAGCGATGTGGTACTTCGGATCTTCAACAAGAACCGGGTCTGACGTTCCCCATTTTACATCAAGGGGCACCGACTTCTGAAGAAACCACACTTCCGCCGTATACGGAGTCTTGCGGTTCGTCGAAAGCGCGGAAACCATCTTTGTGAGGAACGGAAAGTTCTTAGTCTCAAGTGCATGTCGCCCTGGGGGGATAGGCCCGTAAAACAGTCCCTCTTTGACCAATACAGCTTCTTGCGATTCAGTCACAATTAACTGTGACTTGTAATTGAGTTCGCAACTCGGATATCGAAATGCCATGACCCGAGGTGCTGGGTCCCACTTCAAAACACTGATCGCGCTCATGTTTTGACTCCTTCTCGTTTGGGTTGTATCGTGACCTCTCGCCAGTGGATGTCGCTTTGACGCACAATGAGCAGAACAATCAAACCAATGATAAAAAACAGGATCGACATGAGTTGTTGTGGACTCAAACACACCACTCCTGGCACATTACCACGTATGTCGCCTCTGAAAAATTCGGCGACGAAACGAATAGCGGCAACACCGATCAAATAAACCACAGCACGATACTTGAAAATGGATTTTAGGCAAATTGAAAACAGAAAGAAAAGTAAAACGGCCTCAACAAGTTGAATCGGGAAAACACATACATCCCCAATTCTCTCATAGGGCAAACTACCCGGCGGGTATTTAATACCACAAGAGCATATCTTTCCGTAGCAACAGCCACCGAGAAGGCATCCGATCCGGCCAATCCCCTGTGCAAGTGCAAACACGGGGAGAAACATGTTGAGCAAAAACATTCGTCCAAATGATGTGTATCCTCCAAACATGAATATGAAGAGAACTACACCGAACAGCCATCCCGTAAATGTAAAACCGAGTCGTCGTTCTCCGCACCCTGTCCAAGTTCGCCAATCACCCGTGAACAACGCATCAAGGGCAAATGCGAAGAACAACCCTGTCAATACCATGAACGGAAAACCATGCAAAATTTCATTCTGTAGGTCTCCGTCCATCTTAAACTTCTTGAAGTTGTAAATCATCCAAATGCCAATCGCCAACAGAGCCACGCCGACACATATCCCATAGAATGGGAATGTCGTGCCGAGCAAGGATACATATTGGCGAATTGGCATGGGCAACACAATGCTATGTTATGCCTTCAGTTTCTTAGTGTTGCAGATACTTGAAATGCCTGCACAGAAGAAGCACACTCCTGCTGCAATACCAAGTGCCGAGATATTCATACAGCAGAACGCGATGTCGGCAAGTGCACACAGTATCATTAAAACACCTGTGGCAGTAGATGCCTTGCTTTTGCCGAAGAACGATAAAATGAAGCACACGAACGTAGTTATGACCGGCAACATGGCGTATGCCGCCAACGCTCCATCTGCGTCAGTTCCGGTTGGATGACTAGCATCTGCTGCCGCGCATAGGATACTACAGAAAATCTGTGGTATCGAAAGACAGAATCCTACGACACCGAGTATCCACGGCGCGTTGCTCTTTGTTTTTTGTTCACTCATTTTTGTTTTTCCTTTTACCTTTGGATTTGAAGTTCCCTCGAAGGTCCAAAGGTGAGACCCTCGAGGGATATTGTTAGTTAAACAAACCATTTAACATCTCTGCCGCTTGTTTCAGATCGTCGCCAGACGATTTGATGTCATCAACGCCATCTTTGATCCAGCCAGCGGCAGACTTGACCGCATTTCCAAACCGAGAGGGGCGCGTACGAACTGGCGGGACCTTCTTTTCGTCAATTTCTTTAAGCTGCCACTTGATGTCCTCCATCGCCTCCTTCAAGTTGACGGCTTCGTTGAACTTCTCCTCGGAGACGATTTCTCCATCATCGCACTTTGCATCGTCCTCAAGATCTCCTTGGGAGGTAAGCTTACCGCGCATGATGTGGTTTTCTCCCTTCATCCACGCAGTTACCGTCGGCTTCAGCGAATCGGAAACATTGAATTGGACATCGATATAATCGAACATCCCCACCTTTGCGACACGCAGAGAGACGTATGTCTTGCTCGAGAACATCGTCTGCCCGATATTCTTGACTTCACCGCGCAAAACTACAATGCGGCCTTTCTGCTTGGCGAAGGTCTCCTTGTTTTGAAGATTGGTCTGTCCACTTTTGCCCTTGAGCCAGGCAATGAGGTCATCCCCATTGCCGATCTCCCCGATGAAGTTCGCAAGTTCACCCTGCTTGGCGGCGCAGGCCTTAAGTTCTGCGGCGAGTGATTCCTTAATTGCGGCAAGAGTATCTGCTTTAACTTCGTCATCCTTAATCTGATCAAATGCAGGGCGGCGGAGGTAGATGCTGGACACAGAGAGGGTTTTCAGCATTTCGTCATCCGTGACTGCGGCACCGTAATCTTTCCACGCCTTGGTGATCACATTCTCCTTGCCATTTTTAACGGCATTTTGAATGCGAGTGAATCCCAATTTGGATGAACGCTTCTTGTCCTTAAAGAGATGCGCCAACGATACCAGTTTTGAATCGTCATCATTGACAATCTCTTCCAACAGGTCATCCGTCAATAGGCCTTCGACCGATTTCGTAAATTTATCAGCCACCGACTTGTCCTTGTTTGACCACGACAGTCCCCAACCGCTTTGGCAGCGAGAGCGATAGTCGTTCAGCTTGCAAATGAGTGCAACAGCAATCTGACCGCCGATCTTCTTGTCCGACAAATTATTGGCGATCAGAACAGCCGTCTCAAGTTCATCGTTTCGACTGTTGTTCCAACTGTCAAGCGTGTGCTTGTGCATGACATCCAATGCAATCGACTTCAAAAGTTCCGGATCGAGCTTGCCATAAAGAAATGTCCTTGCATTTGCGTCGGTTACATAAAGGCCCGTATCAACTTGTGCATTTTCAAGACACATAAGTTGCTTTTTGATCGCTGCGGCCTGAGCACGACACTCCTTTGCTTTCTCCCCGGCGTATTTCCGTCGATACTGCCTGTAATCACGCTCGTTCGATTCTGCCTCTTCATTCAACGTGCGTAAGCGTTCCCGCAACTCCCATGATTGCTTCTCCTTGCGGTTGCGCTCTTCCCGAAGTTTCTCCTGTGACGGAGGCATCACCATCTCCTTCAGAATCGCCTCGTTAGAAAATTTCGCAACCAAATTGGCGCGATCACTCTGCGGAATCTGTGTAAAGCAATTCAGATAGACCTTTGCCAAAATATTCTGGTCTGTTATTTTCGACCAATAACCAACCAGCGTAGGATCATAAGGCAACTTGGAGATGCTCTCGTCGTTAAGTAACTTCAATATCTCAAGCTTCACATCAGTAGCCCCCGCCGACTTAAAGGCTGAAATCAAATCGCTTTGATGCTTTGCAATAATGGTCTTGTTTCTAACACGTGCCAATGCTGTGACACGAGTAGCCGCATCCGCCGAGACATTGAAGTGCTGAAATGCCGTCTCGGATCTGTCCTGATCAATCTTCTCAAGGCAACCCGGCTGATCTTTCATGAACGTCTGATAGTCGGAAGGAAGAGCAGCGCAAGCTTCTCGCACGCCAACGACGACCTGTGACAGATGGTAAGCGTTTATTTCACTGTCATCCCCGCGCTCATCTGCCCAGCCGGGCACAGGAATCATAGCAAGGGGCGAAAGCCCAACCCAGTTGCGATTAAGGACGTTCAGTTTTGCCGTATGATTTCCCGTCACAGTCGCCACCGTTACGGTATATTCATATTCTTCGGCAGAAACATAAGGCCAGATAGTTAATGTGCAGAAGGCAAAGACGTTGTTGACTGTGGCAATACCGCCATTCGCGTCCTTCTTCGTTGCGGAAACACTCACATAAACAGGCAAGCACTGATTATCGTCAGCAGCACCGCCAAGTGTTTTTTGCAGCATCTGATCTGCCAAAAGTGCCTTGCGAAGTCGCGCTGCGTCAATTTCAGATTCTCCGACATCAACCTTTTCGAGAACATACTTGCCCTCAATATTGCCAGCGACATTGGATGATTCTTCTGAGTTTAGTGCCGACATTTTTGACACGCATCCAACGGTGACCAGCCCAAAGGCTACTGCCCCTGTTTTCAGTATGGCATTCATATCTTTCCTTCCTTAGTTTTTCCTTCTTCTTTATTCGCCCCTATCAGTTCACGGCAAAAGAAAGAGGGCGCTATCCCCTGCCGCGGTTCCGGTGAGGCTGTAGGATGCCCGGTAAGAACCACGGAAGAAGATGCGCCCAAGGGGCGCATTCTCCGCTCCGTCATGGCTCTTACCGTTTGAACTTCCTACATTCCACCGGTAGCCAAAACGATGCGCAGAACGCAAAGTCTTAAATTGTCTAATGCGAATTATAGCAAAACTTCCGCCTTTTGTGGGCGTCATTCTGCAAAATTCCGCAACAGCCAATTTGCGACTTCGCGCCTTCTTCCGTGGAAAGGGCAGACCTCTCCTCTACCCCATACTGCCGCCGCGCGGCGAAATCTCACGCGGAAATATTTCAGAGACCATATCCGGTGAGTGACGCCACGCAAAGACATGCGTTAGGACGCCCCCAACGCCGGGATAAGCGTGACATAAAGTTCAGGATTGCGGGAATGGCGGATAATTTGATACAATACTCACGCAAACGGCGGTGTGGCAAACGGCGGTTTGCCACATGGCCGTTTGTGTAGCAAGGATCGTCTATTCGCTTGCTTCGCCGTTTGTTGACGAAGGGGTAGTGATACTTTCAAGTGAATTCGGCAAGGAGTATTCTACTTATTTCTCAATCCTCTCTGCCGTGGCCTCCGGAAAGACGGCTTTTGCGGAGATAAAAAACATTGTCGGGTCAGACATCGGCGGACATCTTACGAAGCTCGAGACATTCTATTCCTTTTTGTCCAAGACGCAGCCAGTCTACGAAAAGTCATCGAACAAAAACTGCCTCTACCGCATTGACGATTGCTTTCTGCGGTTCTGGTTCCGATTCATATACAAGTACATGCATTTGGTGGAACAGCGAAAAAATGCGCCTCTGATGGAGATTGTCGAACGGGATTTCGACGCTTTCTCCGGCATCGCCCTGGAGCAGTATTTCAAGGCGAAGTTCCTAGAGGAGGGTCGGTACACTAAAATCGGCGGCTGGTGGGACAGGAAGGGCGAGAACGAGATCGACCTCGTCTGCGAGAACGAGTTCTCCGGCAGACTTGATTTCTATGAAATCAAGACAAATGCCTCGCGGTACGACAGGCGCGAGCTGGAAAGGAAGGTCGAGGCATTCTTCAGGAAGCATCCCGACAAAGAGGCTGGCGGCCATGAAATCGCCGGCGTCTCCATTGAGGACATGTGACGCACTTTTTTGCACGGCGAAATCTCACGCGGGAAACAAGTCTCACTCGGCATCAAGAGCAGCCAATCGTGCGCGCGCCTCGTCAACGATGGATTTAAGCCGACCGTGTTCAGCCAGAAATACAAGAGCCTCGCGGTCGCAAAGGTTCCTGACGGCCTTTAACGGCTTGGACAGGTCGCCGGGACTGTCTTCGACGCGAATCTGAGCAATGTACATAGCAGTGACCATAGGCGATGGATCTGCCATGCTCTCGTAGGCCGCCTTTCTAATATTGGAGTCGGGGTCTGAGACCGCAAGTTGCTCAAGTGTCTTCGAATCGCCGCGTCTCACCGCAGCAAATCGCAACCGCCGCGCAGCGTTGACGCCGCCGAAATCATCAAGTACTGCGGTCCCGCGCTCGATGCAGCATGCCTTCGCCAGCAAACTCAGCTCGTCGTCGTCGGACTGAAAGAACCCCTTCAACATCGCTTCACCACGCGCAACCGCGTCCGGCTCTGCCGAACGAAGTAGTGCCTGCGCCCTACAGTACAGGACAACATTCGTCTCGCTCTGAAACGCGCTCTCTGCAATGCAGCGGACATACGCAGTGTAGTCATTCTTGTGATGGTAGACCATGACATTGGCGATAAACTCATCCTTGCCGGTTCCGTCCATTCTCATCCATCCGCCGCGACTTCTAATCCCTTCGCCGGAAGTGGGCGGTACGCGCGCCCATTCGGACGACTTTCCGTCGAAATCATCGACCAATTCTATCCCACGACGCCACTGCGCAACTGTCGGCGGTCCCATGGTAAGGCCATAGTCCGGAAAGGATACGACCGGCACTGTTTCGTTAAAGTCGAATTCCAGCCGAACGGGGCGGTCAGGCGAAATATCCGTTTCGTCGCGCCATGATATGTGCGTATGGCGGAAAACGCGGTCTTCGAGAAAAGTTCTGAACTGGCGTATTGTCAACCGCTTCGTCGCCATCCAGAAACCTGCTCCACCGGTGTTATTCGTACCGGGCGGACACCATGCAAAATCAAACGGCGTTCCGTCTGAAGCCCAGATTCGAATCGGCGTTCCGCTCTCAAGGCTTTCGTGCAACGACAACGACACTTCCCTGCGCCCCTCCCAAGTCGGGACAATGTCGACATTAGGAGAAGAATACATCTTCCCGTTCTTCTCCGCCACCGCAGACAGATGCCGAGGAATCCAGTTGGGCAATCCGCCGTCTCTATCGGCGAAACGGTACGGCAGGACAATTGGACTGTCGTTCAGATACCATCGGACATCCGCAACGTCCCTACCGTCCAATTGCGCCGATGCGTTGAGGACCGGAGCCTTCATCCATGCCTGCCATCGCGCCCAGAGCCGCCCCAACGGCTTCTGCACCACCACTACGGAGGCAACAATGAAAGCTGCGCAGCCTAAACTCGTCAGTGCATAGCGGCGAAAATGCCTCCAGCGAATTGCGCGGGCGAATGCGGCGACGGACGGATAGCGATGCGCGGGAATGGACGATGTGGCTCGCTCGATGATGTGCTTCCACGCGCGAGGCGGCTTTCCGTCAAAGCAGCGGTCGGCAAGGACGCCGAGCGCGTGGATGTCGGACGCCACAGTCGCCTCGCCGCGCTCCATCTGCTCGGGCGCGCCGTAGCCGGGCGTGCCAACGCCGCCGAGAGTAACGTCCGATGTCGATCGTCCGCCGTCGGATGTCGTGATAGACTTGACGAGCCCAAGGTCGGCGAGAACGGGGACTGCAACGGGCGAGCCGCCCGCTGTCCCGGTACGCCACAGGATGTTGCCTGGCTTGATGTCTCGGTGGACAAAGCCTCGCGCGTGAAGCTCAGCCACCGCGTCGCATACCTTCATCATGAAGCGAGCGATGGCTCTGTCGCCTGTCGGCAGATCTCCCGGCTCCAATAGTTCCATCGCGAGATAGGCGCATCCGTTCGCCTCCCCGTATGAGTAGAACTGCGGGAAAGACTTGGACCTCAGTTGCGAAAGCAGCTTCGCCTCGCGGGTGAAGCGCTCCTTTGCGCGCGGCTCGTCACGAACCAGCACCTTGACCGCGGCGGATGTGCCGAGCGCAATATGCTCCGCGCAGTAGACCTCTCCGCTTCCGCCGCGCCCGATGAACGCCGTCACACGCCAGTCGCCAAAGATGGTCCCTGCGGCAAAGCGACAAGCAGTGGCGACGGGACCGTGCGCGGCGCACATCGCAGATATGGAATCATCACCCATAGACGGATTCCAGTTCCTTGACGAGCTCGCGCAGACGGGCCATCGCACGGCTCTTTGCCTGATCGACGGCGTGGCGCGTCATCTTGAGCGATGCCGCGACAGATTCAGGCGATTCGCCATTGAGCGCCGTGCGTTCGAAGATGCGTTTGGTGCGGTCGGCGATGGCCTTATCGGAAAGAAAGCGACGCATAGCGATTTCGAAGATGGCCTCGCGGCAGGATTGGTCGTCGTCTTGAACAACGCTTTGCGGCGCGGTCATAGAGCCAACTCCGGTCATGTCGTTTATCTCTGCCTGGCGACCACTCTTGCGCAACGCACGCCGCGCCTTGTTGCGAAGGATGCCAGTCAGGTAGTTGCGGAAGTGCCCCTTCTCGTCCGGATCGTAGATGTAGCTCGGCAGAATGCCGCATAGCGCGGCGAAAGTCTCCTGGATTACGTCGTCCGCCTCCAATGTCGGAAAATGCGCATTGAGGTATGCCTCCATCATCGGACGGTACTTCGCAACGAACTCGGGCCAGCGCGGATGCTCCGCGTCCCTCACGTTCCTCAGAAGTGTCGTAGAAGTCTCTGGTACATTCGCCATTGTCAGCGCGGCACCGTGAAAGTTCTGCCGCACATGTGGCAGGTGATGTCGATCGTTGGCGGAAGCGCGGCGCGCTCCTCTGGCGACAGGGCCGCGAGCATGGCGATCGCGCGGTCGGGCGAGCAGCGGCACGCGAACGAGAGCGGAGTCGTCTTGCGGAGCTCGGCGTTCTTGAGCCCGAGCTTTCCGAGGATGTTGCGGGAAGCGACGGCGAGAGCGCCAGAGCGAGATTTCCCGAGAAGATCGACAGAAAGAACTCCCGTGTCCTTCGCGTCGGGCATTTCCTCGACCATCACGCCGCGCGCCTCGAGAATCTCCACGTCGTCGCTCACTGCGGCTTCGAGGAAGATTACGGCCTTGCGCTGGAGAGACCCTGCGAGATAGCCGTCGAGCGAGTTCGAGATGCCCTGCGAAAGTATCCTCCCCGGAACGGAGCGCGTAACCTGCAGCTGTTTTTCGCCGACAACCTTCTTCGGGTCGGGAACTCCCATTCCGTCAAAGTCGTCGAGTATTTTCTTTTCCGTGTAGCCGCGCAAGGTTCCCGCCGCCGTGCATTCGACGTTGAAGCCACCAAGCGGCCCTTTGCACTTCATCTGGAGAATCAGCGTTTCATCGTCCTCGGACATTTCGCTCCCGAGAAGAGCGGCGGCGGCAAGCGCCTTGGAGAGAAAGTACGCGCTCGTCGGCCCGCAGAGGTGTCCGCGCGCGAGCGCCTGCGCCGCATCAGTCACGTCGACTATCGTCACCGCGACCTTCGCGTCCTTGTCGTACCATTCCTCTCTACTATTTTTCATTTCGCAATTAACCATGTAGAACATGCAGAACATGTAGAATTGCTGCACGATCTACACGTTCTACACGGCTCTAATCGGTTGTTTTCCATTAGAAAGAATACTGCAAGCCGGCGGAAAGCGTGAACGCTGTTTCGACATCGGTGTCGAGCCCAAGCGTCACGTCCGCGTCGAAGCGCAGCGCCCAGGAGTCGGTAAGGTAGTAGAACGCACCCAAGCCGGCAGACGGGCCGACCTGCCCGTCGTGTATCCAGCCACGCGCGCCAAGCGACAGGAACGGATCGAAGCGCTCGTAGCCGAAGAGCATGTTGAACTCCTCCCAGCCGTGGAGATGCCAGAGCGCGCGAGCGGAAAGCCCCACGACGTTTTCAAGCCACGCGGCCTCGGCCTCGAACGCGAGGGAGCCGGTAAAGTAGTAGCCGACACGCGCCGCGCCACCGCCGATCCGGTGCATGCGCCCACCGCCCTGCGGCAGCACGAGCTGCGCCGCCGCGCCCGTGTACCAGCCCGTTTCGCCGTTCCCTTCCTCGTCGGCAAAGGACGAAAAAGCCAGACATACGGCAATCACGGCAACTGAAAATCGGCTTTTCAGCGTGATACGACCAAGAAGCCAATCTCTACACGATCTACATGTTCTACACGGTTTAAAAAACATGTTTCCAAGCTGACTCATCACGCCCTCCTTTCAGTACATCTTCTCGTATTCGCCCTTGTTCACGCGCTTGAGCGAATGGAAGCCCGCGCGCTTGGCGCGGTAATGGAGATCGGTCTTGGAGTGCGCGAGGCCAGGCGCCTGGATGACGCGCAGGATCTTCGCCCCGCAGTCGGGACACGCCGTCAGCTTGTCGTCCTTTATCGACTGCGAGACCTCGAACCCGCCGCGGCACTTCGCGCAGCCCTTCTCTGGTTCGACAGCCTCGTAGACGTAGAGCGGCATTTACTTCGCGGCGACTTTCGCCTTCAGTTCCTTGACCTCGGCCTTGAGCTTCGCAAGCATCTTGGGAACAAGGACGCGACCGCCAAATTCCTTCATGGGCTCAGCCGGCGTGCCGATGACGTACCTGACCGATCCGTCGAGCGACTGAGGAACACCGGCCTGCGGACCGACCTGCACGCCGTCCGCGATCTTGATGTGGCCGGAGACGCCCGCCTGCGCCCAGATAAGGCAGCCGTAGCCGATCTCGGTGGAACCGGCTATGCCCGACTGTGCGATAAGCCCCGAATATCCCTTGACCTTGACGTTGTGGCCGATCTGCACGAGGTTGTCGATCTTCGTCATCGGACCGATGTAGGTGCGGCCGATGCGCGCACGGTCAATCGTCGTGTTGGAGCCGATCTCCACGCCGTCGCCTATCTCGACGATGCCGAGCTGGGGAATCTTCTCGATGAACACCGAGCCGTCCTCGCGGCGGCCGTTGTTGAAGCCGTAGCCGTCGCCGCCGAGCCGAACGCCGCAGTGGATGATGCAGTCCGCGCCGACGATCGTCCCCTCGCGGAGCGTGACCTGCGGATAGATGTGCGTCTTCGCGCCGACCTTGCAGCCCTCGCCGATGAAGACCTGCGCCTCGATGACCGCGCCGTCGCCGATTTCCGCGCCCTTCTCGATGACGGTGAAGGGCCCGATGTGGACGTCCTTTCCGAGCTTCACGGACGGATCGACTATCGCCGTCGGATGCACCCCTGGTGCGCGCACGGGCTCAGGCGGGGCGAACATCTTCGCCGCCGCCATGCAGGCGTGGTTTGGGTCCGCCACGCGGATCACCGAGCACGGTGCGCCCTTGTCCCACTCAGGCGGCAGCAGCACTGCCGACGCCTTGGTGGACTCGACGAGCTTTACGTGCTTAGGGTCCTTGCAGAAGCTCAAGTCGCCCGGACGCGCCTCTTCAAGCCCTCCGCAGGCCGAGAGCTCGACGTCCTCGCCCTCAAGCGTTCCGCCGAGGACCTTGGCGAGCTCACTTGCCTTCATCGTCTTTCGCCCTGCCCTTGGCGTACTTGGGATCGACGCCCATCTCCTTGAGGATGCCGTCGGTGACGTCGAAGGACTTCTTCGCAAACGCCGTGACTGTGGATTCGATGATGAGATCGTAGTCGTTGTCGTCGGCGAACTTGTTCACCACGGCGCGAATCTCCTCTGTCGTGATCTTGAGGAGCTGGGTCTCGAGTTCCTGAAGCTTCTGCTGCGACTCCATCGCCTTGGAGCGAAGCTTCTGCTGCCCCGCGACGTACTTGTTCTGGATGTCGAGGAGCTCCTTTTCGATCTTGTCCTTCTGCGCCTGCGAGATCATCGGGTTCCTCGCCTGGTCCGCGATCTTCTTCCCCTCGTCCTGGAGGGCGTCAAGCTCGGCCTTCATGCTGTCGAGCTCCTTCTGGTAGTCCTTCTCGGACCCCTGCAGTATCTTCTTGTTGGTGTCGTAGTTCTTGTGGTTGCGGACGAGCGTCATCATGTCGACCGTTCCGATCTTGAGGTCTCCGAACGCGGTTGCCGCGCAGAGCGCCATCATGCCGAGCATAATCTTCTTCATTTTCTTTCCTCCGTAATGTGTCTTAGAAATCGTAGCCGACAGAGAAGGAGAACACTTCCTCCTCGCAGTGGTCGGGCTTCTCGATCGGCGCGGCGAAGTCGAGCCTGATCGGGAACATCGGGATGTCGAGCCTCACGCCAATGCCGACCGTCCACGCAAAGTTGTCGCTGAAGTCGAGGTCGAACTCGTCTTCGCCGATGCAGCCGAGGTCGGAGAACGCCGCGAGGCGGACCATCTTCACGATCGGCACGGTGTACTCGAAGTTCATGCAGAAGAGCGTCTGGCCGCCCCACGGGATGTAGTCGCCGCTGCCGTTCGCCTTCTTGATGTAGGGCGAGACATAGCGGTACTCTATGCCGCGGATCGACTTCGGGCCGCCGAGGAAGAGCCTGTTGTAGATCGGCACGTAGTCGTTGGAGCCGAAGCCGTCGATAGTCTCGGCGCGGAGACCCAGCATGAACACGTGCTCCTTGAGCCAGCTGTCGCCGGAGACGACGTCCTTCCAGGGCGAGAAGTAGTGGCGGTGGGTGAAGCCGACGCGGAAGTACTCGTTGTCGCCGCCCCCGATATCGAGGTAGACCTGCGAGCGCGAGCCCCTCGTCGCCACGCGGAAGCTGTCGCGGTCGTCGCGGCTCCAGAAGAAGCGCACAACGCCCTCGACGGCGTCGCCGTACTTGCGGTCCTCCTCCTTGAGCCACTGCCTGGTGACGCCCTTGTACTCGTAGAAGTCGTTCTCCACGTCGTCCATCTGGATGAACTCGCCTCCAAGCCTCACGCCGAAGCGCCCGAACGGAACGTACTGCTCGGACTCGGAGTTCCAGATGCGGCTCGGGTTCCACACCTTGATCGGGTAGGAAAGCGTCGCGCCGCCGCCCGAGCGGATTACGTCGTAGTCGTCGTACCACCTGTTGCGGCGATATGCCTCGACGGTGAGCTCGAGGAACCGGTCGAGGAAGTGAGGCTCGGTCACGCTCGCCTCGTAGCTCTGGATGCGCGGGCCCGCCTGCACGAACAGCCTGCCCTTCTGCCCGCCGCCGCGGAAGAACTTCTTCGGCGCGAAGAGGTCGAAGTTGGACTGCTGCACCTCGGCGTAGACGTAGACGGAGTCGACCGAACCAGCGCCGACGCCGACCATGAAGTTGCCGGTGTTCTTCTCCTCAACCTCGTAGACGAGGTCGCGCCACTCCGCGCCGTTCGCGTCCTTGCCCCTGTCTGTCGGCAGAAGCTCGTAGCGGACGCGCGAGAAGTAGTCGAGGTTCTCGAGCCTGCGCTTGCTCTGCTCGGCGCGGTCCTCGAGCATGCGGTCGCCCGGGCCGAGGGTGATCTCGCGGCGGATGACCTTGTCCTTCGTGTAGTCGTTGCCGCGGATCTTGACGTCGTTGATCACCACCGGCACGCCCTCGGTTACGTCGAACACTATGTCGGCGACGGTCGGGTCGGAGGCGGAGGGAATCGTCCTCACGGTCACGTGGGTGTCGGCGAGACCGGAGTCGCCAGAGCCAACGGCGACCTCGATGCGGCGCGCGGCGTCGGCGAGGGCCTTCGCCCCGGCGACCTCTCCGGCCTTGGGAAGGTCGCCCTTCTCGCGGACCGAGAGCTCGGGATAGCTGGTGAGGCCGGTGATCCTGGTCTCCCCGACCGTGTACTTCACGCCCTCGTCGATGTCGAAGCGGACATCCACGCGTCCGTCGTCGCGCATCTCGCGAACGGGACCCGAGACCTTTGCGTCGAGGTAGCCGCGGTTGCGGAAGACCTCCTCGATCTTGGGCAGGCACTGCGCCTGCTGCTCGGGCGTGACGGGAGAGTCGGAGAACCACCCGAGGGGGTTCCACCACGGCAGCACGTTGATCGCCTCGAGGAGCTCGTCGGAGGAGACCCCCGTGGCGCCCGCGAACACATAGGAACCGATCTTCTGGCGTGAGCCCTCGTCTATCATGAACGTGACGCTCGCGCCGTCGCCGTCGGGAAGCATCTCGGCGATCGGGGCGACCTTCACGTCGTAGAAGTGCTTCTTCTGGTAGGCGAGCCTGATCTTGTCCGCGGCCTCGGCGAGATCGGCCTCGCCGTAGAGGTAGCCGTCCTTGAGCTCGGCCTCCTTTAAAATCTTGGACTCGCTGAAGAACGACGCGCCCTGCACGGTCGCGGGAGCGCGGTAGCGCATCTTGCGCTTCACGTAGAAGGTGATCTCCACGCCGTCTCCGACGCGCTGCGCGTCGGCCGAGATGTCCTCGAACTCCGACGAGTCCTTTAGCGCACCGACGTCTCTCGTCAGCGCGGCCGGGTCGTATTCCTGGCCCTTCTTGGTCTGGCAGCGGCTCGCAATCGAGCCGGTGTCGCCGCCGAACCCGTCGAGCGCCTTGAACTTTACGTCAACAATCTGCGCGGACCACGCGGCCGCGGAACTGAGGAGCGCGAAAAGCGCAATACTTGCTTTCATGGTTGATATTGTACCAAAAATTCACTCGCCGCGGGAGACGGAGAGAAGACCTTCGAGAACTTCTGCGTAGGCGGCGCGGTCGGGCGAGTTCTCCTCGACAGACTTGCCGAGGGCGCCGGGAAGCGGTATCGCATCAGACCCGTGTGCGAGCGCCCATGCATCGAGCCCCCTCATCAGACTTTCGTGGTTCGCTATCAGGTAGTGGCTGTGGGGAAGGCCATCCAGGGCGCCGCAGTCGGCGAGGGCCCGGCACACGAGCTCCTGGTCGTCCTCCTTCATCAGCCCCTTCTTTACGGCGTAGGCGCAGTCTATGCAGATCGCGATCGCGACCGCGTAGCCGTGGGGCAGCTTGTAGCCGCTCATCGACTCGAGCCGCGCCGCGCACCACTGCGCGAACGGGGGAAAGGCCTCGCCGCCCCTCGACTTCACGCAGTCCGCAACCGTGTCGCGCATTGCGTCGAAGTCGCGCTCCTTGATGCGCTCCGCGCACTTCGCGAGGCGCTTCATGAGCGCGGCGTCGCACACCGCGGCATACCGCACCGCCTCGCCGAACCCGGCGCACCAGACCCCGTCGAGGACTGTCCTGGCGAAAGTCGGGTCGATCAGGACGGCAGCCGGCTCGCAGCGGACCGAAAACGCGTCCTTGACGGCGGCGCTGTTCACTGCGGCTGCATCGGCGAACGCCGCGTCGATCATCGCCGCCGGGGTGGTCGGCATTCTTATGACCTTGATGCCCCCGCGCGTCTGCGCGGCCGCATACCCCGCGAGATCGAGGACGGTTCCTCCGCCGAGGGCGATCACCGCGTCGTTCGCGCCGATCCTGGCGTCGACGAGCGAGGTCGCGACGAGCGACGCGCTCTGCAGGCCGTCGGCCTTGATCTTCTCGCCGCCCGACACCACCACCGGGCTGGCGGCGAGCGTTATGCCGTGCGTCTTGAAATACTTTCCGATCCTGAGCCCTAGCCCCTCGGTGCGCTGCACGACGTTCGCGTCGGCCACAAGCGCGACCCTGGCCGGCGATGTGCCGGCGACGGCCCTGAGCGTGTCGGCGAGCGTCGCGTTCCCCTCGTCGAAGATGTCTTCCGCGATTTCGATCGGATACTTTCCTTCAGTCTTTTTTCTTCTTGGCATTTTCGAGCATTTCCTCGGCATGTTTTCTTGTCACGCTCGTGAGCTTCTCGCCACCGAGCATTCTTGCGATTTCCGAAACCCTGTCGTCTCCGGCGACCTCGGCGATCGCGGTTCGCGTCCGCCCGCCGGACACGGCCTTCGAGACGACGAAGTGCCTGTCCGCGCAGACCGCGCTCTGCGGCAGATGGGTTATCGCCACCACCTGGTGCGACTCCGCGACGCGGCGCATCTTCTCCCCTACCGCGCGGCCGACTTCTCCGCCGATGTTCGCGTCGATCTCGTCGAAGACGAGGGTCGCCGTCTCGTCGTGCGACGCGAGAACCGTCTTCAAGGCGAGCATTATGCGCGCGGCCTCGCCCGAGCTCGCGATCGCGGCGAGAGGCCTCGCCGGCTCGCCGGGGTTCGGCTCGAACATGTATACGATCGCGTCGCAGCCGTGCGCCAACGGCTCCGCGGCGGCAAGGTCCACGCCGAACTTCGCCTGCAGAAAGCCGAGGTCGCGCAGCTCCTTCGTCACCGCCTTCGAGAGTTTCGCGGCGGCGGCGCGGCGGCGGCGCGTCACCTCGGCGCCCTCGGCGCGCAGCGTCTTTTCCGCCGCGGCGAGGCGCGACCTGAGCTCGCGGAGCCTGTCGTCGCGGTGTTCGAGCGCGTCGAGCTTCGCGCGCTTCTCGGCGAGAGCCGCCGCGGGGTCTCCGTACTTGCGGCGCATGCGGTTCACCACTGAGAGCCGGCGGTCGAGCTCGTCGAACGCCTCCGGATCGGCGTCTATGCGGCTCACCGCGTCGGCGACGCTGCGGGAAAGCTCGTTTATGCGGACCGAAATCTCCTCCGCCTCCGCCGCCCATTCCGCCGCGGCGGGAAAATGCTTCGCGACCGACGCGAACACTGGGCCGAGCTTGGCTATGACGGCCTCCGCGCCCTCGTCGCCGCCAAGCGCCTCGGTGATCGCGTTCGCGCCTTCGACGATTTCCGCTGCGTGCGCGGCCGCGGCATGCCGCTCCGCGATGTCGTCGTCGTCGGAAGTGACGTTCGCCTCCTCGAGCTCGCCTACCTGGAACTTGAGGAGGTCTATTTCGTCCTCGACTGACGCGCCTCCTTCGAGAGCCGCGATCTCGTCGGCGACCTTGCGCCACTCGCCCCAGGCAGCGGAGTACTTCGAGAGTCCGACGCCGCCGAAGCGGTCGAGGGTCGAACGCTGGAAGTCCTCCGCGAGAATGTTCTGGCTGGCGCGGGGACCATGTATGTCGACGAGGCGGCGGCCGAGCTCCTTCAGCTCGGAGACGGCGACGCTCTCGTCGTTGACCCACGCGCGCGAACGGCCTTCGGCGGTGACGGTGCGGCGGACGACGGTACCGCCGAAGTCGGCTTCGACCTCGGCCTCCTTCGCCCCGTCGCGCACGACCGAGCTGTCGGCACGCCCTCCGAGAACGAGCTCAAGCGCCCCGATCAGGACGGATTTACCAGCGCCCGTCTCGCCCGTGACGACATTGAGCCCGGGTCCGAATTCGACTTCGACCTTCTCGACGACAGCAAGATTTGAAACTGCAAGCCTGTTCAGCATCTCGACAAAAGACGACAACCCCAGAAAAATGTCCAACCGTGGAAAGGTGGAGCGGGCGATGGGAATCGAACCCACGTAAGAAGCTTGGGAAGCTCCTATTCTGCCATTGAATTACGCCCGCGTCAAAACGTGGTGATGCGCGTATTATACCAAATTTTTCCGCGTGTGGGTGAAGCGAAGTCCATTTTCGTCAGGCGAGCTGACGCGCGAGGAAGGGAATCGCCCTCTCGAAGCTTACGCCGTACCAGTGGTCGTCGTCGGTCGCCTTTATCGCCTCGCAGACGACATCGGCGGCGAGCGCGGCGGCCTCGAGCGCCGTGCGCCCGCGCAATATCGCGCCCGCAAACACCGACGCGTAGACATCGCCAGTGCCATGGCTCATCCGTTCGAGCTTCGGATTGAAGTCGTACTGCACAGTCGAGCCGTCGGAGACTGCGCTTCCGAGCTCGTCTGGCGAGAAGCTGACGCCCGTGAGGACGACATTCTTCGCGCCGATGGCATGGAGCTTCGCCACGAGAGCTTCGAGCTCGCCCTTCGTGTAGCCCGAGAGCTTCGGCTTTTCGCCGGCGAGAAGCGCCGCCTCGGTGAGGTTGGGGAGGACATAGTCCGCGCCCTTGACGAGCCGCGCCATCTTGGAGGGGAAGTCGGGCGCGAAGCCAGTGTAGAGAACGCCGTTGTCGGCCATCGCCGGGTCAACGACGCGGATCGCGCCCTTCTCTGCGCAGGACCCGAAGATGGAGAGGATTGGGTCGATGTGGCTCTCGCAGACGTAGCCTGTGTAGAACGCGTCGAAGCGGATGCCCTGCTCGACCCACTTCGCCTCGACCTTGGGGAGCTCGCCCGTCAGGTCGGCGAAGCTCCACGTCTTGAAGCCGCCCGTGTGGTTCGAGAGGATCGCCGGCGGAAGGACGGCGCACTCGACGCCGCACGCCGAGACGAGCGGAAGCGCGACGGTGGTGGAGCACTGCCCGACGCACGATATGTCCTGGATGGTGAGAAGCCTTTTCACTGCGCTGCCCTTTCACTTTATGAGGGAGAGAAACTCCTGGCGAACCTTCTCGTCGGCCCTGAAAGACCCGAGGACGGCCGACGTCGTCATTTCGCTGTTCTGCTTTTCGACGCCGCGCATCATCATGCAGAGGTGCTTCGCCTTGATGACGACGCCGACTCCCTCCGCGCCGGTCTCGGCCATTACGGCGGCGGCGATCTCCTCGGTCATGCGCTCCTGGATCTGAAGCCGCCGCGCGAACATGTCGACGATGCGCGCGAGCTTGGAGACGCCGAGCACCTTCCCCCGTGATATGTATCCGATCGCGCACTTGCCGTAGAAAGGCAGCATATGGTGCTCGCAGAGCGAATAGAGCTCGATGTCCTTCAGAATCACCATATGGTTCGTGCCGGACGCGAAATGCGCGCCGTTGACGACCTTGCGGATGTCCTGCCTGTAGCCGCGCGTAAGGAACGAAAGCGACTTCGCGACGCGCGCCGGCGTCTTCCTGAGGCCGTCGCGCTCCGGGTCCTCGCCGAGCTCGACGAGCAGCTCTTTCACAAGCCGCGCGATCTTCGCCTCGTTCGGCGTCTTCGCTGTCTTCTTTTTCATAGGCGGGATATTATACCATAACTTCGCAGACAGCATTACATCACCGGGCTATCTGTCATTGCTGGGTCAGGCCTTCGGGCCAATCAGGACGCCATGCTTGTACTTGACAGACCGGGGCTCGCTCGACTCCTTGCCGCCGCGCGAAAACATCTCGAAGTACAGTCGGCGGTACCGTTTGTCCGGATGTAGGTCGACGTTCTTGAACTCCTCCGGAAACGGCAGGACGATCTGCGTCGGCGTGGCATCGAGGACGTCGCCCGGCCCGAGGCTGACGATGTGTTGATTCAGTAGCCTGTCGTGCGTAGAACTTTTGGGGACAGAACTTTTGGGGACAGCAACTGTAATTCTCGAATAAAATTTTCTGGCATTGTCTAAGAGCATGGCTCTCCGCCTCTTGCGCTCCAGCGCAAGGGAAAAGAAAGCAAGGAGGATGAGGGGAGCGGGGAGAAGGAGGAAGGGAAGAGAAACCAGCCCCTCGCATGTTCGGTCACGCAGCTTTTCTCTTTCTTGTCGCAATGGCGTTGCGTTTCGTGGATTCCGGTTCTGGTCTTGGCGTGAAGTCCGGGTCTCTTGCGATCCTGTTGAGCAGCGACAGGAGCTTTCGCATCGTCGGCACCATGGCCCATTTGTGGGGATGCCCCTCCGCGCGTTTCTTGCGGTAGTATGCGCCCAGGATCGAGTTCCACATAAGGGAGGCCGTCGCCGCCATGTAGAGCGCGTTGCGCACGTCCTGGCGACCGCCCCATATTCTCCGAAGCCGATCCCTGGACCCGCTCTGGTCTTCCTCCGGAGAGATGCCGACGAGCCGGTTTAGCTTTTCGTCGGAAAGCGTCCCGATCTCCGGCAGCCCCGCGAGAATCGATATCGCCGTGATCGCCCCGACTCCGCCGACTTGCGTGAACCGCTCGCACAGTTTGTTCGTGCTGTCGTTCTTCCGCACGGTCTCGAGGCACAGGCGCTCCGCCTTGGCGATCAGCTTGTTAATGCGCTTTATCTGCTCCTTCAGCAGGGCCTTCATGTCGGGGTCGACCTCGGTCTCGAGCCTGTTTACCATGGCCGTGCGCGAGTCCGACATAGCCTGGCGGAACCTGGCCCGCCGCTTCAGCTCCACGGCTTCCACGTCCTTCTCCTCGAGGACGCGCACCCCTATCTTGTCCGCGAAGCGGGAGATGAGCGCCGCGTCGATCGAGTCGTTCTTCGAGAGGCACCCCTCGGCCCTGGCGAACTGCCGCACGCGCAGGGCGTCGGCGTAGGCCACGGGGATCCCGAACTTGTGCATGAAGGCGATCAGCTCCAGCTCGTAGCCGCCAGTGGGCTCGACGCAGACCGTCGCCCCGGCCTTCCTCGCGAGGTCGCGGAGTTCCCTGAACCCCGCGACGCCGTTGTCGAGTTCCTTCGCCGTCGGGCGCATCCCTTCCTTCTGCGCCGGGACGAACACGTCGAGTTTCTCCTTGGAAACGTCGACCCCAATGTGCACAACGTCTGATTTCATGCTATACTATCCTTGTCTGGAGGCTGAACCGGGAGGCTTAGACGACTCCCGAAACGCCTACGCAACTGTTGAGCCTTTAGACGAAACGCGGCGGGGGCTATGCTGTCCCTGAGAGTTAGACCTCTGGACCCTGAAGAGCCTCACCGCCGCAGGCCCGCCGAGGAAGGCCTTTCTCGGCGGGCCGTTCTGTCCGGACACTCGTCCGGCTGAACAGTGGGATAGTCTACCAAATCCCGATTAGACAAGACCCCGTAAAACCCCTGAAAAACAAGGCTATCGCGGGGTCTGTTTGGTATTATATTGCTCGCCGCTGGACAAGGCGGCAATATTCGGGGTTGAAAGACTGCCGCGTATTGGAGTATGATACGGGACAGCAGGTGCCTGGTAAACACTTGCTGTGACGCA
>Ga0256405_10003649_pt1 | contig 31238 bp, 32 predicted proteins | sample RumenRJG_02DNA_FD_189096 | JGI IMG/M metagenome (GOLD analysis project Ga0256405, IMG submission 189096) | Bovine rumen microbial communities from Lethbridge, Alberta, Canada - RJG_02 | ecosystem: Host-associated > Mammals > Digestive system > Stomach > Rumen | place: Canada: Alberta...
CATTGATGGCCGGAGCGGTGTAGTTCGTTCTTTCCATCCAGCTGTTGTCGAAGAAGTCGTTGAAGATGTCAGGCAACCAGCTTTGATTCCTTCTAATCGTAGGTAACATAACAAAATCATTTTAAACTTCTCCGGTTTCGGGTCCTTACGTGGCCTTCCGTCCGGGTTCCTCATCGGAACGCCTAAGGATATTGCAAAGCTGGGACCAGTGCCGGGATGATGGACTTTTTGTCACCATAGAAGTGCCAAATAGTCCATTTTGTGGACAAATTGTCCAGGTTATAGGGAGATGAAGAGCCGGACGCTTGGAGCGTAAGAGGAATTATGGGCTCAGACCGATAAACCCGAATTTAGCACATATTCACAGCGCTGGCGGGCATTATCGTTCTATCTTGACGAGCTGAAGTTCAAAGATGAGTGTGCTGTGAGCAGGGATATCGTCCAACTTTGTGGCGCCATAGCCCCACTTGGCAGGGATGTAAACTTCCCATTTGTCGCCCTCGCGCATGCGGGTGAGGACAATCTGCCAGCCCATGATGAGGTCACCGACCATGAAAAGGGCCGGCAACTGGTCGCCCTCCGTGGTGTCGAAGACAGTGCCATCGATAAGCTTTCCCGTGTAGTGGACATAGACAATGCTGCGGGGCGTGGGTTTGCGGGTGCCACTCCCCTCTTCCAGCACGCGGTACAATACGCCATTATCCAGGACGACCATCCCCTCTTCCTGAGATTTTTGCTGCAAGAAAGCTTCGTTGGCCTCCTTGTAGGGATTCGGTTTCTTTTTCTTATGGAAAGGCATAATGACTATGTTAAATTCACTTTTTCAAACTTGTATCCCAGACGGCACAGTTCAATTGCTGCGCCCATCTTGAACATCACTTCTACCGTGACGAGAAACATCCTGTAAGCCTCGGCTGTCCCGGGTTCCGGGCTCTCCCGCATGAGGAAATGATAGGCGTTGGCCGCGCAGGACTGCATGGCTGGAACACTGTGCTTGCGGTCTCGTAGGATGGTATCCGTGATATGGTCGTCCATGTCATCAAAGCCTCTCTCTCCTTGGAAATAGGTATAGGGGACGTCCATATACCGGCCCCAGTCCTTGTCCCAAAGGAAGGCAACGGCCATTCCAAGATAACCGGCACAGCCCAGACAGAACTCCGGGTAGGAGTTGAAGTTGCGGACGGCATCGCCGTAGTAGGACGGCGCCAGCCGGACCCAGGCTTCGTCAATGTCCGAAGAGGTCAGCAGCGTTCCTTTCATGAGTCCTGCATCTGTACAAGAGGACAAAAGATAAGCACTGAGATCTTCGCGGTACTTTTCGATTGTTACATTCTCCAACATATCTTTTACAGAGTAAGCCCTAGAAATGCGAATTTTACTTGAGGCTTTTTTTCTGAGAGAAAAGCCATTTGAGGCGCTTTGAAGTAAATGCATTATCACACGCATCGCGATGACGCTGCCCAAGAAGAACATCAAATTGAACCATCCCTCCGGCCTTTTCAATTTCTGACGTGAACCACTTCAGGGCCTCATAACTCCTCTCCTCCGAGCCCACGGTGACATATAGCGGAATCCCGGTGAAGTCTGAAGGATAGGCACGCTGCGCCTGACCGGAAGCAACGATTGCTGCTGTAAACAGTTTGGGATTATCTTTCAGGAGTTTCCAAACGCCGCAAGCTCCCATGGACGCACCGCAGATATAGATTCGGGACACATCGATGTACTTTGTCTTCATATACAGGGTAATCAGGTCCTCCACACGGTCCGTGTATCCGGCTTTGCCGTCACGTCCATCCCACTCGCGGTCTTCCGGACATTGAGGGACGAGGAAATAGGCAGAAACGTGATTCTTTTTAAGATAGCGGGCAATGTCCTGTACGCCAGCCTGAGAAAGCTGTTTCTGATTGTCGCTCCCGCTCGCGTGTCGGCCATGAAGATAGATGATGAGGGCCGCGTCTTCTTTATCTATGACATGGCTTGCCAACTCCTGATAAAGCGTCCCGTTATACTCCATAGGCTCGAACTCCTGCGCATTCATACAAATGCATAGGAGAAGGCATATAAGGGTGGTTTCGTATCGTTTCATACTCAAGCTGTTAAATCCCGTTTTGTCTTACAATTCCAACAATTTTCAATAGCCATACACCAGGCCGTACTTTTCGTGCAACTTCTTCAGCCGCCCGTCCGCCTTCATTTCCCGGATGGTCCTGTTAACACGTTCCATAAGGTCCTCCCTGCCTTTCTGCATCAGGACGCCAATCTGCCCGTGCGTGAAGGGGCTGTCAAGAAGCGGTGCCGCCAGACGGCTGTCGTTCCGAACATACCAGGGGGCTTCCGTAATCTCCGTAATCATTATATCGGCCTCCCCTGCCGCAACTTTTGATGGAATCTCCTCGTTTTTTTCATAGACGATGAGCGTGCATTCCGTGAGCTTTTCCCGGGCAAATTTCTCGTTGAGCCCGCCGGGATTCACCATCACGCGCACCTCAGGCTTGTTCAAATCTTCTATCGTGCGGTATTTCCCGGCCTCCGAAGCCCGGCAGAGAATGGTTTTCCCATTGCAAAGGTAGCCTTCAGACATGTCCATGGTCTCCAGGCGTGCATCCGTGATGGTGATGCCCCCGATGGCAAAGTCAAACAGCTCCGGCTGCTGGACATCGGCCGATAAAGTGGGCCAGGAAGTGGGGACAAAGCTGATACGCATGCCCAGCTCCTTCGCCATCTCCCCTGCCATGTCAATCCCGAATCCCCAATAGCGGCCCGTTTCCGGCTCTTTGTAGCTCAAGGGCCGATAGTCCCCCGTCGTGCCCACAAGGAGCGTTCCCCGTTCAAGTATCTTGTCAACCGTCGGGGTACCCTGCGTCCTGCAACTGATGGCGAAGGAGCACAGGAGCAGCGCCGTGATAAAAATCGAGTAGAATCTTCTCATCATACACTTTCTTGACGGGGCGGCCCGTCAAAAGGAAGGGGCCGTCCAGGGGAAATCAAAGCACGCCCGGCGCCATTCCACTGAGGAAGGCATTGGCCAGACCTTCCAGCTGGGGGTTGGGCGCTCCCTGCCCGTTATGGCGTTTGCAGAAATTGAAGAACAGCTTCAGGGCCGTATATTTCAGCAGCTTCTTCTCACAGGCCTGCTGCTCCTCCAGGGTCTGGACGCCGTAATACGTCCTCACCAGAATGCTCCAGTGCTTGCGGAACGTGGCGGGATCCAGATGGAAGAGAAGGTCCATGCTCTCAGGAGACATGTAATAGGCCAGGTAGAGATTCATGGACAAATCCCATTCCGGAGCCCCGTAGGAGAAGTCTCCCAGGTCTATCCAGTAATCCTTCTTGCCATCGGTAATGATATTGCCGATATGGAAGTCTCCATGCAGGCAGGTCTTGGGAGAAGGAAGGCTGTCCAGGGTGGCCAGCAGGCGTGCGCGCAAAGGCTCGGAAATGCAGGTGGATTTCTCTATCCAGGGACGGATGACTTCCTTCATGTCGGGAAAGACCGCCGTGTTGGCCGGCGTCTGGTGAATCTTTTTACCTAACAGGGCAAACTGGACGCTCAGGGGTTCCAGCTGCTCCGGCTCCTGGGAAATGATGCGGGTGAAAGAACGTTTGCCCGCAATGACCTCGTATTCGCCGCCGAAGCGCTCCCCGTCTGTCACCAGGCGGATCGGCTTGGGACAGGGAATGCCGGCCTCATACACAGCCTTGGAAATCAGGAATTCGTGTTCCACCGTCTCGGAGCCCAGGCCGTGCATGAACATCTTGGCCAAAGAACTGCCGTCCTTTTTGGTATATGTAAGGGCCTGACCGCCCTCTCCGGTCTGGATGTAGTCTTCCAGGTTGATTTTCTCGTATTTGCTCATACTACCAACTAATTAACTCAGCTACAAATATACACATTTTCAATGATTTATTGCCGTTTTTCAGACACTTTGCTGGGCCGACGCTTTGTACCCTGAGCACCTTGTCCATACCGCGAATTTACAAATTTTCCGTAAAAATGGTAAATTAATCCGTAATGCCGTTAAACCTTTTCCACCGAAAACTTGCTACCTTTGCAACAGAAAAAACACTATTACGAAAGAGACAAAAATTGCACTTGAAACCTGGGCCTGGGGTGCATGGGGCTGGACTACATTGACATGTACTGGATTCACAACCCCATGGACGTGGAGCGCTGGACGGTGGGGCTCATTCCCCTGGTCCAGAAAGCACAACCCGAAAAAAACGCACAAACTATGAATAATGCACTTTCTAAAGTCCAGACCGTGGATTTCTCCGTCTGGCCCAAAGGTGTCCTGAATCCTTACGGACAGTATTTTACCGGAAACAGCTACCTGGCACAGCTGGACGGCGGCCTTGCCAACGTCACCTTCGAGCCCGGCTGCCGCAACAACTGGCACGTGCATCATGGTGCTGTTCAGGTACTTATCTGCGTAGCTGGCCGTGGCTGGTACCAGGAATGGGGCAAGCCCGCCGTACCCATGACGCCCGGCACGGTGATTGCCATCCCGACCGAGACCAAGCACTGGCACGGTGCCGCCGTCGACAGCTGGTTCCAGCACCTCACCTACCACACCGCCGTGCAGGAAGGCTCCTCCAACGAGTGGCTGGAGCCCGTTACGGACGAGCAGTATAACAGTATAACGCTGTGAATTAAAGGGTATATGTCTTATTTTGAAAAAATACAGGCATCCATTTAGGGATAGATGCCTGTTAATGTGTCAGGTACAACACAATAATCTGCTACAAAGGTAAAGAGTTTTTTTAGACCTGCAAACATTTCATCGCAAATAATTATCAAAAAATGACATTAAAAGACAACTTGCCTTTCGAAGGCAGGGAGTTATCTTTGTGCCGGACGATTTTTTCGCCCGGTAGCGTAGCTTTTAGAAAATAATCGCTATATTTGTCTCTTGCAGGCCCATGAGGCCGCAAGACATAGACAAAATAGCGTTTGCAATTTGCTCTGACCGAGTAGAAACGTAGGAAATTTCTTATAGCAGGTTCAGCAGCGAGTCGTAAACGCCCGCAATAGATACCTTCGTGGTATTCAGCGGGCGTGACTTGTTTCTCCAATGGTTTCCTACGACCACTACCGGACAAGTTCGCGCCCGCGCTTTTTGTATGCAGTAAATAGAAAACTAAACAACACAATAGAAAATGCTCTGGATTAAATCTTTGCCAACACATTGTTGTGCATTTATCTCAGTTCTTGCGATGTTTTTCGCCTGCACTCCCGAAGAAAACAACGCCTCCGGAACGGATGAACCGGGAGGGCAGTACAAGACCATTCATGTGACAGGAATCTCCCTTAACCCCACGGCCATCACTATAAAGGAAGGAGAATCAGCGACTATAACAGCAACTGTCACCCCGGATAATGCCGATAACAAAGCCTACTCATGGTCCTCAAGCAATGTTCAAGTCGCGAGCGTGAGCGATGGAAAGGTCGTCGGAATCAAGGCTGGAAGTACCACCATAATTGTGTCCACGGAAGATGGTGGAAAAACAGCCACATGCTCAGTAACGGTAGAGCAGAACCTTGCTCCGTCTGTTACTGTTGGTGCCGATTATATTTCTGCAATCAGTGCCCTTCTTCAAGGAAAGGCCAACTTGGGCAATAGCGCATCTTCCGACTTGAGAGTGGGGTTCCAGTATTCAAAGTCTGCCGGGATATTGCCTTCCAATTCTACAACAATAGAGGCCACCGATGCCGATGCAAATTACAATTATACCGCATCTATAACCGCCCTTGAGCCCGCTACCAAATACTACTTCCGCAGTTTTGTCCGTCAGAACGGACAGGACACCTACGGTGAGACCAAGGAATTCACCACCAAAGAGTTGGCATCTCTAATTGAGACAAAAGACGCAAGCGGAGTCGAGGCAACGAAAGCCAGTTTGAACGCAAAACTCGACCTTGCTGATGTCAAGTATTCAAGCATCTCTTATGGTTTTTACTGGGGAGCTTCAGAGAGCTCACAGAATAACGGGTTAAGCGGTGGTGAGATAAAAGATAATGCTTACTCTGCACCGTTGACCGGCCTGTCCCACAAGACCCAGTACTGGTACAAAGCATACTTGAAACTTGACAGCCAGACCTTCTATGGCGAGGTACAGACTTTTACGACAGATGTTGTTCCTGTGGAAAGCGTATCTCTGGACAAGACGGAATACACCTTCCATACAATTGGCAGTACGCTGACATTAAATGCTACCGTCCTCCCTTCAGATGCCACCGACAAGAGCGTCGAGTGGTCTTCTGACAAAGAAGATGTGGCGACAGTTACTACAAGCGGAGTGGTGACAGCCAGAGGCAACGGCACGGCGACCATTACCGTAACTACCAAAGACCAGGGCAAGAGCGCTACCTGCGTTATCACGGTGGCCCAGTGGGTTACGGGCATTAGCCTTGACAAAACCTCGATAACGCTGAATGAGGGCCAGGAGCAGACTCTGATTCCGACGGTAAATCCTTCAAATGCCGCTGATAAATCATTGAACTGGACCTCCAGCAACACTTCTGTCGCCACGGTCAATGCCGAGGGTAAAGTGACGGCTGTCTCAAAGGGAACTGCTACCATAAAAGCCGAAGCGAAGGACGGCAGCGGAGTTTTTGCTTCTTGTGCGGTCAGGGTAAAATATACTGCCGTGGCCGGAGAGGCGGTCGATCTGGGTTTGAGCGTAAAGTGGAGTTCGACGAATCTCGGCGCAACGTCTCCAAGCGATTATGGTGATTATTTCGCCTGGGGCGAGACCTCACCTAAGGACAATTACAGTTGGTCGACTTATGAATTGTGCAATGGTTCATCATCTACATTGACCAAATACAACAACAGCAGTTCATATGGCGCGGTCGACAATAAGTCCGAGTTCAAGGACTATGGTTACGAGGATGACGCTGCAAGGCAGGCTCTCGGCGGGAAGTGGCGTGTTCCTACGGATGCTGAGTGGACAGAGCTTCGGACAAAATGCACCTGGACTTGGACAACAAACTATAACGGTACAGGTGTAAAGGGACGAATAGTTACCGCCACCAATGGCAACAGCATTTTCCTTCCCGCTGCAGGTTACCGTTACGTCACCGATCTCGACGATGTCGGTTCTGACGGCGGCTACTGGTCTTCGTCTCTCAGTACGGACGACCCGCGCCGCGCGTGGAGCGTCGGCTTCAAGTCCGACAATGTCTACAGGTACCGCTACGACCGTTGCTTCGGGCAATCCGTTCGTCCAGTTTCAGAATAATAGGACGGCCAGGCAACAGCCAGCCCGACAGCGGTCTGCCTTGTGCGGACCGCATTAAACCATTAAACCTTGGGCGAAGCCCGCGCGGGGATGGATGATTTGCTATAATTATAGGATTATGGACATTAATCGAGTTATCTTTGATTTTAGTGTATTGCTTACAAACCGAACCAACTATCTAACGGAAGATAGTGTCAGGTATTGTCTTTTTTCATGTATGTTGAGACAGGACGGTGAGATTGACCATTATACAATGGAGATGCCCTATTATTTGATGAAACAACTCACCAATGAAAGGGTAATAGCATCAACAGAAACCTTAAAAGCACCCAGTGGAATAGTACGGCAGGAATTGGACCTGTTATATGATGATGGAGAGAACGATATTATTTGTATCGAAATAAAGTTCCATCGTCACGTAGACCTTCAACAAAGAAAAAAGGAATCCGCTTATGCCCATACAGATGCTGCCGGACGGATTATTAATGATATGCGAAGGCTTGCTTTGATAAAAGCAGGGAAAGATAGAGTGGTCCGACGGCTATTCATATATGTGACAGATGATGAAATGAACAATTACCTGTCTAATAATAACGGGCCAAAAGAAAATGAACAGTATCGTAAGGGTTTAGCCGCTTTCTACCTCAATGGCGGGACTTTTGACTGCAAAAGCAATGGTGGTACTCCTAAGACTTTTGTTGAGGCCGCAAATTCCTCTTTTAATGCGGTTCAGGCACCGTTTACTGTTACAACAACCAAATTACTGAATATTACAGCCTGTCAACTCAATTGTTCATCATTCCAAAATGGCAATTGCTATATATCTCTATTCGAGATAAACGGAAGTGAAATGAGTATTTTTGACCAAAAACCTATCGAACAACATGTTCGAGCACTGGATGAGACCATCCAGAATCAGTTAGCAATGTGTTACGTGGGTGTAACCATCCTTGAAACGTCGGACCCGGAGGCCGTGGCAAAGCATCTGGAAAAGATGGTTTCCAGTGATTATCAGGTGATCGGGAATGAACCGGAAGCCGAGATGCTGAAAAAGCAGCAAGGCCGTCCCGTTTACCGCTGGGACGCCAAGACTTTCAAAAAATATGACGCCATCGGCTCGATGTATCAATTATCCAAGCTTCCCAAGGAGCCCAAACCGATTGTCATCATCGAGAACATTGCGGACATACCCGATAGAGACCGGAACATATATGACGATCCGGCACTTGTAGAGAACATCCTGCTCCATTCCTGGAAGGATGAAACGATTCATCTGCCCCATCACAAGAACGGGCCCTTCCAGATGAGCAAGTGTGACTACACTGTCATCTTCCCCGTCAAGCCTGGAGACCTTCAGAAGCTCCGTCACAGTATTAAGAGCGACGGCTTTGGCTTCGTACAGTTCTAAGCATTCCCGCCGCAGCGGAACTATTTGATTCCGTACTTGCGCAGGATGCGGAGGATGGGCTTCTCGATGGAGCGGGTCCAGAGGTAGTAGCCGTAGTCGTCGGGATGAGTGCCGTCCACGGACCATTCGTGGCTGCCGTCGTCGGCGTTGGGCATATATGTGTGGATGGTTATGCGTGAAGGTCCCCGGCCTGGACCCTGGCGCAAAGATTCGGGGCGCCGGCGCGGTGGTCACCCGAGATGTTCCGGAAAAGGAATTCGGCTTATCAAAATTTCTTGTCGGCCCTGTGGCACGTTAATCGGCAAAGTACTGACGGACCAGTTTTATGGCATAGATGTCCAGAAAAATCTTCTCCAGGAAGGAGGGCTTCTGGAAAATGGGACGGAGCAGCACGTCGATGGCCGCGTGCTTCCCGGCAAGCCGGTCAAAACGGGCATGGTCTTCGCTGCCCGTGTATTCCGTGGCAAAGGCGTCCCAGAACCGGTGGAACTGCTCCAAGCTCATGTGAAAGATATCCTGCACCTGCTTCATGGGCGCATAGACCTGGCAAACCATATACAGATGGCCGATGTCAAACAGCGAGGCGCCATACGCGAACCGGCCCAAATCGATCCAATAACATTGGCCGCCGGACAGGATGACATTTCCGGGCTGGAAATCCCCATGGGAGCATCCGGTACTGTCGGGAAGAGTTTCAATGTAGGCGCGGATTTTGGCACGGGTCTTTTTGTTCAGGATACGGGCGCTGTCCACGGCCTGCAGCGCCTGCTCCTTGCGGTTGGGGAAATACGACGTGTCACAGGGCGTATCGGCAAGCTGCCTGCCCAGCCGGGCGAGCAAACGGGCCATTTCCTCCGTGCGCTGCGGTTCGTCGTGACAGATGCGGGAAAGGGACTTCTTGTCCCGAATGCGTTCCGACAGGCTGGCATAGGCATCCCCTACCCGCACAATCTGATACATGGCAGGGGTAGGTAGCCCCAGGCGGCTCACCGCCACCGACCGGTCAAATTCCTGCTTGACCGGTTCCAGCTGGTTGGAATGCGCATTGTTCAGTTTCAGGAGCATGTCCGGGTACGCCGGATTCTCATACGTGGTGCCATTCCCGCCTTCCCCCACCTTGCTCCAAGCACTGAGGTTTACCTCAGGATAGTCGTTCTGTTTCATATAATACTCTTGTGAGACACATTACGAATTTACCAAGAAATTCCGGATTTGCCCGGCCTAAATAATCTCGGAGTATCGCTTTTTTACAGGTATCCCCACTCAGCAAATTTACGCATTTTTTCCATAGATTTTATGATTTAAAAGATTATGCGGGTATACGAAACCGTGCGGCCCTCCTTTCGGAGTCCGCGCACAGGTTGTGAAAAGGCTGGTTATAACAAGTGACCACCTTGAAGGCATCATCGTTCAAGATATTCACATACTTAGTCATAACTCAAAAAAATTTATGACTGCAATAATATGCAAAATATTTTTGGCCGATGAAATCTTGTGGCGGCTAATATGCTGATAATCAGCGAGATGCTGGAAAATCCTCGTCGCAAAACGGAACGAGGATTTTCCGGGAAAACGCTGTGGGACAGCGAGTTAGCGGCCAGCGGAAGATGCCCGGTCAGAGTCGGGCACGACGGACGGAAGGAAAGCCGTCCGGGCCGCTATATCCGGGCGGATAGATGAGAAGTTGCCATACCACCAAAAAATGACTATCTTTGTACGATACTAAAACCAAACTTGATATGAATACAACCCAGCTCACTGTTCAATTCGACCTCAATTACCAGACCTCGGAAAAGGCGCCGCAGCCTGTTGCTGTAGAATATAACAAGGAAATGGCCCTGGCCCAGAAACCCATTCCGGAGCGCGCCGGATACCGCTTTGCCGGCTGGTACAAGGACCCTGCCTGCACCGAGGAATGGCTGTTCGGCGCCAAAACGCCGCAATTCATGCAGCCGCCGGTGGAATGGATGCCTGTCACCGAAAACATGACGCTGTATGCCCGCTGGGCCGCACCTACCCCCATCCGTACGGCGGAAGAACTGGATGCCGTGCGAAAGGACCTGTACGGCTGGTTCGTCCTGGAGAATGATATCGACCTGTCTTCCTGCAAGGAGTGGCAGCCCATCGGCAAATATGAGCCGGACTACGAATATGCGGACGCCGAATGGTGGGTCCATGCCTTCAAGGGCCGACTGGACGGCAACGGGCATGCCATAAAAGGCCTCAAAATCACAGGCAACCATCCCTTCGACCAGTGCGGCCTCTTTGGCGCCATTTCCAACGGCGAGGTGCACAACCTGGTTATCGACAAGCCAGTCATCGATGTAAAAGGCGCCGTGCTGTATGCAGGCACCGTCTCCGGCATGATGCGCCAGGACCGCGGCCGCCACTGTATCCTGGAAGGCATCCGCGTAAAAGGCGTGCAAACCCGCGTGGAAATAGACAAGGAAGCGCAGCAGACCTACATTTGCGTCGCAGGTCTTATTGCCGGCGTATGGGACGGAACCATCCGGAACTGTGAGGTGGATGGCAGCATACAGGTCAACGCGGCCAGCCCTGCAGGCGGTATGCTCTTCGTGGGCGGCCTGGGCGGCGAAACCTACAGTCAGACAGAAGCTTGCACCGCCAACGTGGCCATCGAGGTGGCCTATGACAGGAAGGAGGCCGATGGCGAACAAACCGCCTACGTGGGCGGCCTGCAGGGCGGTTCTACCTATATCAAGGGCAGCACGGCCCAAGGAAACATCACCCTGTCCGGAGACAACGGAAAAGGTCAGGTGGTGGCAGGTGGCTTAGCCGGCAGTGAACGCTACGGTATCGTGAGCGGTAACAGCACCCAAGTGGCTATTCAGGCCAACGGCCTCAGCAGCCTCCAGACCGGCGGCCTTGTAGGTGAATACAATTTCCAGTATGCCGTCTTTGGCATGATGCAAGGCGTCACGGAAACCGTCCTCAAGGACAACCGCATCCAGGGCACTTTCCACGCAGAGAACGTCGGGAAACTCGTGCAGGAGGCCGTCTGCGGCAGCGGCACCATCCCCTGCTTCGAGTACAACGGCATGAAAATGACCTACACCGTAGAATAGTCTTGAAACCTTCCCGCCTGGAGATTACCAGGACAGGTGAATGGTTTTTCTATTTTGTCCCTGAACCCGACGATGAAACCGTGCTGATGTTCTTCGACCTGATGAGCATGGATGCGTCATGATTGGCCCACAAAGGGCTTAAATAGGGGATGAGGGCGCAAGGAGATACGCTCGGGCTACGCCCTCGGTATGACAGAGAGTGGTGCAGGTGGGTGCAGTGTCTGGTGCAGGTCGGTAGGGCGAATGGCGCAGGTCAGTGCAGTGTCTGGTGCAGGTCGGTAGGACGAATGGCGCAGGAGGGTGGGATGTATGGCGCAGGTCCGATTTTACCGTACTGACCGGCGCCACAAATCGGCCTTCTATGTGCTTTTGGTGGCGCAGGACCTCACCCTAAAAACGGACCTGCGCCACTGACCGCACTGACCTGCGCCAGACACTGCACTGACCTGCGCCGATGACAGAACGGACCTGCACCAGCCCCCCCAAAAAACAGTATCACTCGGAATAGCATGGGATGTATTTATCGACAATCAGCTGATCACGTGATAACGGGCGGGCACTGGGTGCAAGGAGTAACGCGTTTTCCGCCATTTTTGCGTTATACCGTGCTTGCGGCGTATGCACGGGCGTATCTTCGCTGGCAAAATAGCCCTCCTCACCGCAATGGCGGGGAGAATGCCGGGAATCTCCTTGGGAACATACAAATCCGCCGGCAGTTCATCATTTTAATTCAGGAAATACTTTCGATGCGCAGGCGGAGGGTGCCGGAGGGCACCTGGGCCTCGGCAATCTCGCCCACCTTTTTGCCCATGAGGGCGGCGCCGATGGGCGATTTCAGGGAAATCTTGCCCGCTTCCAGGTTCATCTCGTGCGGGCTCACAATCTCAAATTTCATCCGGGTGTTGGTGGAAAGGTTCGTGAACTCCACCCGGCTGAGCAGGGAAACCCGGTCTTTGGGAAGCACCTCCGGGTCTATCACACGCGCATGCTCCAGAATCCGCTGCAGGAAACGGATACGGCTGATGGTCTTCCCCTGAATCCGCCGCGCTTCACGGTACCCGGCATTGTCGCTCCGGTCCCCCTGGGCACTGGCTTCCGCGAGGTCGTCCGCCACCTTGGGATAAACCTCGTTGATCAGATGCTTCAGCTCGGCCGAAATCTCGTTGTATCGCTCTTTTGACAGGTATTCCATGGCCTCAACGGGATTTATTACCGGCGAGTTCCGCCCTGGCGGCTTCCAAGTCCTGCAGGAATTCGCTGTTTGCATGAAGACGGGCAACGGTTGCCGATGACAACAGACGGGACGCGTCCACGTCACTCTGCCAGTGATAACCGGCAATGACCCGGCTCTGCCCCCACTCATAACCGGCGATAAGGATGCTGTCCTGGCGCTCCGGACACAGCTCCGCAAGGATGAGGGCCATGCCCCATCCGCGTACCGTATGGCCGGACGGATAGGAGCCGGTTGTCCGCTGGAAGTGCTCGTGTCCCGGAATCAAGGTAGCCTCACGGTAAAAGACGAAGGGCCGGAGACGCATATAGGTGGCTTTGGGCTTTGCGGCCGCCAGCCGAAGGGTTTTCACGCTGCGCTTGAGAAGCTGCATGGTCCTGGGCGTGGTCTTTTCCGAGAGTTCCCGGCCAACGGCCTTGGAGAACAGCAGGGCCATGGTATCCACATTGGTCGTCGCTTCCTGGACGGCCTGCTGGCCTCTCTCCCCTGTCCGCTGCGACTTTCCCCAAAGGTAGCGGGCTTCATCGTAGCGGAAAGCCGGCGAACCGTCTTCGGGCGGCGGTGGAAGGAATTTCACGGCATCCGGAAGGTCATCGGCCCGCAGATAAGGTTCCTGGGCCAAGAGACTGAACGAGAGCAGGATTCCTGCCAGAAGGACTATGCATCTTTTCATATAGGGACAAATCTTGTTTTTAAAAGAATATCTTAGTCAATTTTCTGACATATACGCCATAGAAAATCTTCCTTTTTCACGCTCTCCAAGCGGCTATTGCTCACCTTGAGCGGCCTGTACAGTTCCCCGGGATAGGACAGGAGCGCCCCGGCTGGGCGCCCGTCCATCTCTGCCATCCGGGCGTGCATCACGGATTGTCATATCGCTCAAGTTTTTTTCCATCACGCAAATTTACAAAAAATATGTATCTTTGCGTCCGGGTATAATCAAGGATAAGCATGACACGTTTTTTCACCCTCTTACTTCCCATGATGCTTTTCGCCGCCTGCACGTCCGCCCCTGACGCCCAAGACAGAATCCTTTCCTTTGAAGGAATCGAGAATGCCCGCGAACTGGGCGGCCTCAAAATGCAGGACGGCCGCACCGTTGTTTCCGGCAAGCTGGTCCGCTCCGGCGAGCTTTCCAAGGCAACGGATGCCGATGTCGCCATCCTGAAAGACCGTTTTGGCCTTACCAATGTCTATGACTTCCGCTTTGAGCGGGAGCGCAGCGGAAAGCCGGACCGGGAGATAGAAGGCGTTGAAAACACCTGGCTCTCCACCCTGCCTCAGGCCTTCCTGGCGGCTTTTGCTTCCGGTCGTGCCGACAGCACCACGGTGCAGTCGGCCAACCTGATGGATGCCCTGGCAAAGTATGCCTTTGTGCCGCAGGCGCAGGAGATGGCCGCCAAGCTGTACCCGGCCATCGTCATGGACACCACGTCGCAAAAGCGCTACGGAGCATTCCTGCGCGGCGTTTTGAAGGCCGATGGCGGCGCCCTCTGGCACTGCTCCCAGGGCAAGGACCGCTGCGGCTGGGGTTCCGCCTTTGTGCTGGCCTCGCTGGGCGCCGGCCGGGAAACCATCGTGGAAGACTTTGCCCAATCCAATGTTTCGTATGCACCGCTGGTGGAAGCCATGTCGGCCAAAGTCATTGAAAATGGCGGCGGCGAGGCGGAACTGGGCTTCATCCGCGCCATGGTGGGCGTAAACGTGGAGAACTTCGAAAGCACGCTGGACCTGATTGACGCGCAGTACGGTTCCCTCCAGGCCTATCTGGAGAAGGCCCTTGGCTTCACCGCAGAGGAGCAGGAACAAATGAAGCGGAAATACCTCAAATAATATCCATGAACTGGATTATTCTCATTGTTGCCGGATTGTGCGAGTGCGGATTTACCTTCTGTCTGGGCAAGGCCAAGATGGCTGCCGGCTGGGAAGCCGCCGCTTGGTATGCCGGCTTTGTCGTCGTATCCGCCCTGAGCATGATTCTGCTGGCCAAGGCAACCAAAACCATCCCCATCGGCACGGCCTATCCTGTATGGACGGGCATCGGTGCGGTGGGAACGGTGCTTATCGGCATCCTTGTCTTTAAAGAGCCGGTCACCTTCTGGCGCCTGTTCTTCATCTTCACGCTCATCGCTTCCGTGGTGGGCCTGAAAATGGTGTAGACCTGCTGCCGGCTACGCTTCAAATTCTTTCAATGCACGGATGGCCTTGGGGCACAGGATAAGGATGGACACTACGGTGAGCCAGGCCATGAGGCCCACGCCGATATCTCCCAGCTGCCAGATAAAGTCCGCTTCGCGTACGGCGCCGAACACCACCGCCAGCAGCATGAGCAGCTGAAACACGCGGATGGTCCATTTTTCCGCCCGGCCGCTCTTTCCCTGAAACAGGTAAATGATGCTGGACTCCGCATAAAAATAATAGGCCATGACGGTGCTGAACACGAAGAAAACCATGGCCACGGCCACAAACTGGCTGCCGAAGCCCCGGAACACGCTATCTACCGCATGTTGCGTATAGGCAACGTAGTTGTTCCCCAGTTCCGGCGCACCGGCATACAGCATGCCACCCTGTCCGTCCAGGATGTTGTAGGTCCCCGAGGTGAGAATCATGAGCGCCGTGGCGGTGCACACCATGAGGGTATCCACATACACGGAAAACGCCTGTGCAAGGCCCTGCTGGGCCGGATGCCTGACGTCTGTTGCGGCCGACACGATGGCCCCGGTCCCCTGCCCGGCCTCGTTGGAGAAAATGCCCCGCTTCACACCCATGGCAATAGTGGAGCCGATAATGCCGCCGCAGATGGGATTGAGGCCGAACGCCCCTTTGACGATGGCACCCAAAACCGCCGGTACTTCCTGGATATGGAAGCCAATCACCACCAGCGACATGAGGATATAGCCCGCCGCCATGAACGGCGTTACAATGGTGGCCACCCGGGCAATGCGCTTGACACCGCCCATAATCACCAGCCCCAGCACCACCGCCAACGCAATACCGGCCGCCAGCGGCGATACGGAGAACGAATTGCTCACGGCCGACGACAGTCCGTTGGACTGTACAGTGGTAAGGAAAATCCCGCAGGAAACCACGGCAATGGCCGCAAAAACAACACCTAACCACTTGAGCCCCAGTCCTTTTTCAATGAAACTGAACGGGCCGCCCCGGTAACCGCTGCTGTGCTGGAACTTGTACATCTGGGCCAGGGTGGACTCCACAAAAGCGGTAGATGCGCCAAAGAACGCCACCACCCACATCCAGAACACCGCACCCGGACCGCCGAACGCGATGGCCGTCGCCACGCCCACAATGTTGCCGGTCCCTACCCGGCCGGAGAGCGCGATACAAAAAGCTTCAAAAGAAGAGATTCCCTTCCCGTCCTCCTTCTTGGAGAACAGGGAACGCAGCATGGTAGAAAACTTCCGCACCTGCACAAAACGGGTACGGACAGAGAAATACAGGCCGGCGCCGAGGAGCAGAACCACCAGTGCGGGGTTCCAGACAATGGCATTGACCTGCTGAATAAAGTTTTCCAAAGGCTATTTTTTAACGAAATCGCGGATGGTCTTGATGAGGTAACGGCCCAAGGAGAAACTGGCACGGGAAGTACGGTTGCCGATTTCCTGCAAGCCCTGGTTGAGCAGGTTCCTGGGCGTATATACCGCCTTCATCTGCTCCACATCCTCCATCAGGCCCTCTTCAGCGGCGTCCAGCTGGATTTTGTTCACCTGCAATGCGGCATCCACGCCTTCCAGCGTGTCCTCTTTCAGCGGCTGGTCCGGGTCCAAGACATCCCGGAAGGCGCCCACGAAGGTGTTTTTGAACAGTCTGTCCCGCAACAGGATGCAGGCCACCAGTGCTGCCAGCAGCACGCCCGACACAATGAAAGCAGCCACCACATAGCTGCCCAGCAGCTCTCCCAGCCACATCACCAGGGCAAAGGACAGGGCCAGCGCAAACACGCTGCCCAAAATAAAAATAAGGAGCAGGGAGGCAACGGTGGAAAAGCCCTGCGACAAGCCCTTGATGGAACGGAGCTTCACGGAATCCAGCTGCACTTCCACATAGCGTTTTCCGTCTTGTACGAGTTGGTCTATCGGTTCACGGAAATTATTCATGGCACAAATCATTTACTTTTGCAAATATAACGAAAAAGCCGTAATTTTGTATATTAAAACTAAAACTGCTAACCACATACTGTCCTCATGGACCCCGTTAAAGTAATCGAAATCAAAAAGAGCATCTTTGCCAACAATGACCAAGACGCCAATCTTCTCCGTAAAGAACTGAAGTCCAAAGGGGTATTTCTCCTGAACCTGATGTCCTCCCCGGGCAGCGGCAAAACCACCACGCTCATCCGCACCATTGGCCTGTTAAAAGACAAACTGCGCATCGCCGTGATGGAGGCGGACATCGACTCGGACGTGGATGCCGTCAAAATCAAAGAGGCCACCGGAATCGAGTCCATCCAGCTGCATACCGGCGGCATGTGCCACCTGGACGCGGAAATGACTCGCCAGGGCCTGGACAACGTGTCCATGGACGGGCTGGACCTGGTCATCCTGGAGAACGTGGGCAACCTGGTGTGCCCGGCGGAGTTTGACACCGGTGCCGTGGCCAACGCCATGATTCTTTCCGTCCCGGAAGGCACGGACAAGCCGCTCAAGTACCCGCTCATGTTCTCCATCTGCGATGTGGTGGTCATCAACAAGATGGACGTACTCCCCTACTTTGACTTTAACCTGGAAAAATGCACGGAGTACATCCACATGCGAAACCCCAAGGCCCGGGTGATTCCCATCTGTGCCAAAACCGGCGAGGGCGTGAACGCCTTTGCCCAGTGGCTGCTGGAGAAAGTGCAAGACTGGAAACAACAATAAAAGTATCACAATATGCCTGAGATGTCAAAAAAATTTGTTCCCAAGCACTTTGGTGACAAAAACCCCAATCCCAAGCTCATCAAGTTTGTCCGCCACGTCACGGACCGCATTCCCGGAAAAATCAAGATGACCACGGAAGCCCCGGAGTACTGGGGCCTGGCCTGCATCTTCGAGGACGAGATGGACCCCATCACCCGCGAAGCCTCGCTGGACCTGCTCCTGGACATGTTGCCGGGCAATCCGTTCAAGGTGCGCAAGCATTGGACGCGCGCCCAGTTGCATGAGCTGAATGCCAAGAAGCATTATGCATCGTCAGAAGCGGAATTCGACGCCCTGCTGGACAAGCTGGCGTATTTTGGCATGCTGGAGTATGACTATGGTGACCATTACACCAACGGGCAGGGCCCGGACGCCGGCACCACCTTCGAGCGCAAGGACCGCATTTACTGGGTGCCCATGTTCGTTCCCGGCAGCGCGGAATACACCAACATGAACGTGGAGCTCATGGACCGTCATCCGGAACTGGCCATGTTCTTCGAGCGCATGACCTTCCTTCCGCTGGAGAAAATTACCCCCATGGTGCCCATGGGCGGCTCCGGCATCGGTATGCACGTGATTCCGGTGGAAAAGGCCATCTCCATGGAGAACCAGTCCATCGACATAGAACATATCTCCTACTGGCTCAAGAAGTATGAGGGCCATTTAGGCGTGGGTATTTGCAGTTGCCGATACGGCCGTAAAAAGCTGGACGAAGGCTGCGCGGACGACTACCGCGACTGGTGCATCGGCGTGGGCGACATGGCGGACTACCTCCGGGAGACCGGCCGCGGCCACGACATCACCTACGAGGAGGCCATGGCCATCCTCAAGAAGGCGGAAGACCATGGTTTTGTGCACCAGGTCACCAACATTGACGGCGAGGGCAAAATCTTCGCCATCTGCAACTGCAATGTCAAGATTTGCAACGCCCTGCGTACCTCCCAGCTGTTCAATACGCCCAACATGAGCCGCAGCGCCTATGTGGCGGAGGTGCAAACGGAAAACTGCGTGGCCTGCGGCCGCTGCGTGGAATACTGCCCCGCCGGCGCCGTGAAGCTGGGCCAGAAGCTCTGCACCCACAGCGGGGCCGTCCAGTATCCCAAGCACGAGCTGCCGGATGCCAAGGCCTGGGGCCAGCACAAATGGACGGAAGACTACCGGGACAAGAACCGCATCAACTGCTATGAGACGGGCACGTCGCCCTGTAAAACAGCCTGCCCGGCCCACATTGCCGTTCAGGGCTACCTGAAGAAGGCGGCGGAGGGCAAATACACGGAAGCGCTGGAGCTTATCAAGCGCGAGAATCCGTTCCCGGCGGTTTGCGGACGCATCTGCAACCGGCGCTGCGAAGACGCCTGCACGCGCGGTACCATCGACCGTGCCGTCGCCATCGACGCCGTGAAGAAGTTCATTGCCGAAAGGGACCTGCATGCGGAAACGCGCTTTGTGCCGGAAGTGAACATCTGCTCCAATGTCCAGGAACGCTGGGAGGAGAAGATTGCCATCATCGGCGGCGGTCCGGCCGGCCTGTCCTGCGCCTATTACCTGGCTACGCAGGGCTATAAGCCCACCGTTTTCGAGAAAAACGAGGAGCCCGGCGGCATGCTCCGCTACGGCATTCCTTCCTATAAACTGGAAAAGGACGTCATCAAGGCGGAGATTGAGATTATGCGCGAGATTGGCGTGGAAATCCGCACCGGCGTTGAGGTGGGCAAGGACATCACCATTGCCCAGCTGCGCGAGCAAGGATACAAGGGCTTCTACGTGGCCATCGGCTGCCAGGGCGGTCGCCTGCCCGGCATCCCCGGAGAAACGCTGCCCGGCACCACCACCGCCATCGACTTTTTGCACAAGGCCAACTGTGGCGACGTAAGCGTTTCCGGTAAGGTAGTTGTGGTCGGCGGCGGCAATGTGGCCATTGATGCCGCCCGTGTAGCCATGCGAAGCGGCGCTTCAAGTGTAACCATGTTGTCTCTTGAGACAGAAGATATTATGCCAGCATCCTTGGAGGAGCGCACGGAGGCCCGCGAGGACGGCGTGGTGCTCAATCCCGGCTGGGGGCCCAAGGAGGTGCTGGGCACGGACAAGGTCAGCGGCATCGTCTTCAAAAAGTGCACGTCCGTGTTCAACGCGGAGCACAAGTTCGCCCCTACCTATGACGAGAACGAGACCATCTCGCTGGACGCGGACCTGGTGATTTTCGCCATCGGCCAAACCGTTATCCTGAAGGACCTCCTCAAGGACACCAAGGTGGAATTCTTCCGTGGCGTATATCCCATTGCCGATAAACTCACGTATCAGACGGCGGAACCGGACATCTTTGTGGGCGGCGACGTCTTTACAGGTCCCAAGTTCGCCATCGACGCCATCGCCGCCGGCAAGGAGGCGGCCGAGTCCCTGCACCGCTTTGTGCAGCACGGCCACATGACCATCGGCCGCAACCGGAGGGATTTCATCGAGCTGAACAAACAGGACATCGTGGTGGAGAGCTACGACAACGGTTCCCGCCAGGATCCGGGCGTGGTGCCCGTGAAGAGCAAGTTCGCGGAGTATCACGGCACGCTCACGGAGGAGCAGGTGCGCAAGGAGACGGCCCGCTGCCTCAAGTGCGGCGCATCCGTGGTGGACGAGAACAAGTGCATTGGCTGCGGCATCTGCACCACCAAGTGCGGCTTCGATGCCATTCACCTGCACCGCGTACACCCGGAAGCCAGTGTCATGCGCACCTCCGAGGACAAGTTCGGCGGCATCCTGCCCTACATGATTAAACGTACCGGCAAAATACTGTTTAGCAAGAAATAATCGCGGACGAAAACTTTTTCTTCCCATAAAGGGAGCGAAAAAGTTTTGTCCGCTCAAATATTTTCGCTCCCCTTTTTGGGGGGTAGAAAATATTTTAGTCTGTGGAGGTAAAAGATATGCACGAGCTGGGAATTGTTTTTTACATTATCCGAGACGTCAAGCAGGCGGCCCTGGAGCATGCTGTGCAAAAAGTTTCGGGGGTGGTGATGAACATCGGCGAGGTGTCCACCATCATTCCGGACTACCTCAAGGACTGCTGGCGCTGGGCGGCGGACAAGGAAGAGTTGCTCAGGGGCGCGGAGTTAAAAATCAATACCATTCCGGCTGTAACCTACTGTGAGGACTGCCATGCGGAATTCGGCACGGTGGCGCACGGAAAAATTTGCCCGCACTGTGGAAGTGAACACACTTACCTACTGCGGGGTAACGAAGTAGAAATCAAAGAAATAGAAGTACCTAACAATTAGAATTATGGCTTGTTTTATTGCTCCCCTGGTGGAAGCCGTCGCGGTGACCGCCATCCGCAAGAGCGGACTCAAAGGAAACTCCCCTTTCCTGCAGCACCTGCCGGACCTGGAGAAAATGCTCTGGGGCGGTACGCTCATGCTCATCGTGGACCATATCATCAACGGTGAACTCACTTGGGCCTTCCCCTTCTTCACGTCCCTGGGACAGACGGGTGGCGCAGCCATCCTCTGGCGCGAAGTCCTCACCGTAGGCGTGCCCATGGCCCTGGTCCTCACCGCCGCCTGGGCCGGCTGGGTGGCCCTGAAAGAAAGGCAGATTCTTCGCTATGCTCAGAATGACAAATAGCCTTCTGTCATTCTGAGGAGCGAAGCGACGAAGAATCTATAACCAACCAAATATCTAAACCTAATTAATTATGTTTTTCCAAGTGTATGGGGCTAACGCCCTTTCTCAATGGGGAATGCTTATTGTGGTCCTGCTGGGCCTCATCCTCCTCAATGAATTCGCCCGTCGCACCAAGTTGGGCGGCATCATCACTTTCCTTGTAGTTCCGCTGGCACTCACGGCCTACTTCCTGGCCATCTGGTGGGGTGTCCGCACCGGCGCCCAGTGGGCCCTGGAGAATCAGACGCACATTTACATGCAGGGCTGGTTCCACTATGCCAAACTGTACGCCGCCACCGCCGGCTGTATCGGCTTCATGATGATCAAATACAAATGGGGCGTGGGCGCCAAGCATTGGTTCAAACCCTTCCCGTTTGTGATTGTGGGCATCAACATCCTCATCGCCTGCGTCTCCGACTTCGAGAGCGCCGTGATGGGCTGGAACAAGTGGTGGCTCACCTCCGAAGGCGTGTGGCAGTATGGTGGCTGGCACAACGTGATGAACGGCGTGGCCGGCCTCATCAACATCATGTGCATGACCGCCTGGTGGAACGTCTATCCTTCCAAGGACAAGAAGGACATGATCTGGGCCGACATGACCTGGGTCTATATCCTCATTTACGACATCTGGAACTTCGCCTACACGTACAACTGCCTGCCTACGCACAGCTGGTACTGCGGTATTGCCCTGCTCCTCGCCCCCACCGTGGCTGCCCTTCTGTGGAACCGCGGCGGCTGGATCCAAAACCGCGCCAACACCCTGGCCATCTGGTGCATGTTCGCCCAGGTGTTCCCCCTGTTCCAGGAGACCTTCAAGAACGGTCAGCAGTGGTTCAGCTGGGCTACCCTGCCCGTGCTCTATCCGGAAGGCGTGGACACCATCGCCAAACTGTATGAGGTAGCCGGCGGAGAAGCTGCCACCGTAGGCACCACCGTGGATCCTTCCGTAGTGGCTGCCAACCCTACCATGATGATTGTCATCAGCGCCCTGGCCCTTGTGACCAACTGCATCGCCATCTGCTACATCATCGCCGTTTCCCGCAAACGTCACATCAACCCGTACAAGGAAGACGTGTTCGTGGACCAGAAGTACTACAAGGATGCCGTTGCCCGTGCCGACATGGCCTAATCCCCGGTATTTTGCGTGTGACAGCTAACTACCTGTCACACAACATATTCCACACAATCCTCGCTCAAATTTTGAACGAGGATTGTTGTATAAACAACAGAGTCACAGCAAGTTAGCTGTCATACCCAAAACCACATGGACAACCCAGCCAAGACGCTTTGATTTCCGCAAAAAAAAGGGTAAATTTGTACGACATAAAATAACACATACATGAATCCCAACGAATTTGATGTGATTATCATCGGCGGCGGCATCACGGGAGCCGGGACCCAGCGGGACTGCGCCATGCGCGGCCTCCGCACGCTCCTGGTCGAGCGCTCGGACATTGCCACCGGTGCCACGGGCCGCAACCACGGCCTGCTGCATTCCGGAGCCCGATACGCCGTGAACGACGCGGAAAGCGCGGAGGAATGCATCCGCGAAAACATGATTCTGCGCCGCATCGCCGCCCATTGCATAGACGAGACAGACGGTCTTTTCATTACCCTGCCGGAGGATGATCTGGCTTACCAGCAAACCTTCGTGGACGCCTGCCGTAAAGCGGGTATCGGCGCAGAAATCATAGACCCGGAACTGGCCAAACGCCTGGAGCCCAGTGTAAATCCAGCCCTGATTGGTGCCGTAAAGGTGCCGGACGGCAGCGTGGACCCGTTCCGCCTGTGCGCGGCCAACATGCTGGATGCCAAACTGCACGGCGGTCAGGTGCGCCTGCACACGGAGGTCACGGGATTCATCCGCGAAGGCGACACCATCAAGGGTGTCCATACGCGCAACCGCCAAACCGGAGAGGAGGCAGACTATTACGCGCCCATCACTGTGAACGCCTGCGGCATCTGGGGCCAGCACATTGCAGAACTTGCCGGAGTAAAAATAGGCATGTTCCCGGCCAAGGGGGCCCTGCTCATCTTCGCGCACCGGGTAAACAACCTGGTCATCAACCGTTGCCGCAAGCCTTCCAATGCCGATATCCTGGTGCCCGGAGATACCGTTTGCGTAATTGGCACCACTTCCACGCGCATCCCCTTCGAGGAATGCGACCACGTGGCCGTCACCCCGGACGAAGTAAACCTCCTCATCACCGAAGGCGCTAAACTGGCTCCGTCCCTTTCCGAGACCCGCATTTTACGGGCCTATGCCGGTGTGCGCCCGCTCGTGAGCGCAGACAACGACCCGTCCGGCCGCAACATCTCCCGCGGCATCGTATGCCTGGACCACGAGGAACGTGACGGGCTCAAGGGTTTCATTACCATTACCGGCGGCAAACTCATGACCTACCGTCTCATGGCGGAAATGGCCACGGACATGGTTTGCAAGAAACTGGCTGTGGAGAAAGCCTGCGCCACCGCAGAGACGCCCCTGCCCGGCTCGGAGGAAAAATCCTACGAGGCCGTGGCCCAGAAAGTGTGGGAATCCCCTACTACCGCCCAGAAGGCGGCTGCTTCCCGCATGGGAACGCGTGCCAGCCGCATCCGCTCGGCCAACCGGCATGACGATGACCTCATCTGCGAATGCGAAGAAGTGTCGGTAGGCGAAATCAACGCCGCCATTGAGCGCTTGGATGTTTCCACCCTTACGGACCTGCGCCGGCGCACCCGCGTAGGCATGGGCACCTGTCAGGGTGAGTTCTGCGCCTGCCGCGCCGCCGGTCTGCTGGCCAAAGCGCACGGCTGCGTGGAACGGGAACGGAAAGACCTCGCCGACTTCCTGCAGGAGCGCTGGAAGGGCAACTTCCCCATCGGCTGGGGCGACACCCTCCGCGAGGCGGAATACACACAATGGATTTATAAACACGTACTTGGCATTTAAGTCCCTCCCCCGAGGGGAGGGGTTTCGGGAGGGGGTAACGTGAACATTTTATATTTCATGAAATGAAATTTGATACGGTAATTATGGGCGGCGGCCTGGCCGGTATGGTAGCAGGCATTGCCCTGCAGCAAGCGGGGAAAACCACCGCCATCGTCTCCACGGGACAGAACGCCCTGCACTTTTTCTCCGGCTCCTTCGAGAGCCTGCACGCGCCATCGGAGCGGCTTGCGGAATTGTTTTCCGCAGCAGGCATCCGCGTGCATTACCGCGACGGCGTACGCCTGATGCCTTTAGGCACCTTCAAGGATGCCGCCCTTTCGCTGGACGATATCGACCTGTTTCCTTCCCCCAAGTTTGGCAAACGGGTGCTCATCGTCAATTTCCTGGGCTACCATGACTTTTTCTCTTCCTTCATTGCGGAGGGCCTGGAAAAACAGGGCATGGAATGCCGCATCCGTTTCCTGAACCTGCCGGAGCTGGACAAAACCAAGGCACACGGCGAGATGCGCTCGGTTCAGATTGCCCGCAGCATGGATCGCATCTGGGAAAAAGTGGCGCAGGAAATCCGCCTGCTGCTCAAGGACGAGGACACGGTGATTCTTCCGCAGGTATTCGGCCTGTCGGATACCACGGTTCCCGGACGCATCCGCCAGGCCATTCCGGCCCGTGTGGTATTTGTTGGCACCATGCCCCCGTCCGTACCGGGCATCCGTACCCAAATGCTGCTGCGTAAGCGTTATCAGCTCCTGGGCGGCACCTTCCTCATGGGCGACGAAGCCATCCGCGCACACGAACACGAGGGTGTCGTACACAGTATCGCCACGCAAAACCTGGACGCCCATTACCTGGAGGCCGACAACTTCATTCTGGCTACCGGCGGTCTGTTCTCCAAAGGTCTGCGTTCCAATCCTTTCCAAATCAAGGAACCCATCCTGAACCTGGACATCGACTGCCCGGAAGACCGCAACAACTGGTATAACCCCAACTTCGCAGGCGAACAGCCGTACATGGGCTATGGCGTAAAGACGGACGCACAGCTGCATGCCGTCAAAGATGGCATCGCCCTTAAAAATGTTTACGCCATCGGCTCTATCCTTGGAAACACCCGTCCGGAACTGGGCAGCGGCGCCGGCCTGGCCATTGGCAGCGCCTTTGCCGCCGTGGATCAAATCTTAGCGAAATGAAACTACAAGAATATACCACCAGCGCGCATAACTTCGAGGAATGCATGAAGTGCACCGTGTGCACGGCTTACTGCCCTGTGCTGCAAGTAAATCCGCTGTACCCCGGGCCCAAACAGGCTGGCCCGGACGGTGAGCGTCTGCGCCTCAAGGACCCTTATTTCTTCAATTATGCGCTCAAATACTGTCTCAATTGCAAGCGCTGCGAGGTAGCCTGCCCTTCCGGCGTAAAAGTAGCGGACCTCATCCAAAGCGCCCGAATCAAGTACGACACCCATCCGCCCAAACTGCGGGACCAGATGCTGGCCTCCACCGACTTCATGGGCAAATTGGCACGGCCGTTCGCTCCCATCGTCAATGGCGTCACCAGCCTGGGCATTACCAAAACGTTGCTGGATGCCACCTTGGCTATCGACCACAGACGTACTTTCCCCAAATACAGCGGACGCAGCTTCGAAGGCTGGCTCAAACGGCACAGCAAGGAACAGGCAAGGTTCCAGGAACAAGTGGCCTACTTCCACGGCTGCTACGTAAACTACAACTACCCGCAGCTGGGCAAGGACCTGGTGAAGGTACTCAATGCGTTGGGCGTGGGCGTGCAGCTGCTGGACAAGGAAAAATGCTGCGGCATTGCCATGATTACCAACGGCATGGCGCGGGAAGCCGCCAAACACGCCACCCACAACGTGGAAGTGCTGGGCAAGGCTGTGGCCCAAGGGCTTAAAGTGGTCACCACCTCCTCCACCTGCACCCTCACCATCCGGGACGAATATCCGGAGCTGCTGAAGGTCGATAATACGGCGGTGCGGGATTCCCTGCTCATGGCCACCCGTTTCATTTACGAAAAGCTGGAAAAAGGCGCCACCCTCAAGTTCAGGGCCGACTATCACAAAAAAATTGCCTATCACACCCCCTGCCATCTGGAGAAACTGGGCTGGGGCGTGTTCTCGGAACGCCTCTTGCGCATGATTCCCGGCGTGGAATTCACCTTGCTGAACTCCAATTGCTGCGGCATCTCGGGCACCTACGGCTTCAAGAAGGAGAATTACGAGTCTTCCCAGGCTATCGGCCAGCCCCTGTTCGACCAAATCAAAACCGTAAATCCGGACGTGGTGGCCTGCGACTGCGAGACCTGCAAATGGCAGATCGAGATGTCCACCGGCTACCCCGTCATGAATCCCATTTCCATCCTCGCGGAAGCAATAGAATAATTGACATATGGCACGTTTTCTTGATCCACCTAAACCCAAGCCGCAGATTTCGGCAGAAAAGATTGACCCCGAATATAAATCCATGAGGCTCAAGGTCTTCCTTGGCGCATTCCTGGGATATGCCGCCTATTATCTGGTGCGCAAAAACCTGTCTCTGGCAGCACCGGACATGATTAACGACGGTATTCTGGATGCAGGCAAGGTGGGACTTGCGATGTCCGCTGTTTCCATCGCGTATGCTTTCAGCAAATTCGTAATGGGAAGCGTTTCAGACCGCTCGGACGCCCGGAAGTTCCTGTGCGTGGGCCTGGTGCTTTCTGCATTGGTGATGATGTCCGTGGGCATCATTCCCTATGGTCCCAATACCGCTGTAAATACCACGGTCATCTTTGTCCTCATGCTTGTCGTGGGATGGTTGAGCGGCTTTGGATGGCCGCCCTGCGGACGCATCATGGCACACTGGTTCAGCCAGAACGAGCGCAGTTTCAAGATGAGTGTCTGGAACGTATCCCATACTATCGGCAGTTTTTCCCTTGGTTTCCTGGCCATTGCGGGCGTGTCCCTCATGGGAGACCTTGGTTTTGCGCAAAGCTGGCGGGGAAACTTTATCCTGCCGGCCCTGGCGGCCCTGGCCGTGGCCCTCTTCTGCTGGTGGGCGATACGCGACACACCGGAAAGCTGCGGCCTTCCCAGCGTTGCGGACTGGCGCAATGACCACAGCGGTCTCAAATCAAAAGGGCAAGCCGGAGAAAAACTTCCCTTCAAAACGCTCTTCGTGGACTATGTGCTCAAGAACAAACTCCTTTGGATTGTAGCCATCTCCAACGTGGCGGTGTACATGGTCCGATATGGAATCGGCGACTGGGCACCGACCTATCTGCAGACAAAAGGCATCATGACGGCCGCCGAGAGCAAGATAGCTTTCTCCGTCCACAACATTGTGGGAGCCGTTGGCACCATTGCATGCGGCTGGGCCACATCCAAGATTTTCAAGGGCCGCTGCGCTCCCATGAACGTCATTTGCATGCTCCTCTGTGCCGTAGGCGTCCTGCTCTACTGGATGGTAGGGTCCGGATTCATCAGCCTCGAACCCGCCATGCAAAAGGTAGTAGTTTATATAGCCCTTTGCATGATTGGGTTCTTTATCTACGGTCCCGTCGCCCTCACCGGAGTACAGGCACTGAACCTTGTTCCCAAGAACGCTGCCGGTACCGCGGCCGGTTTTGTAGGCTTGTTTGGGTATCTGGTGGGAGATGCCGTATGTTCCAAGATTGTTGTAGGTGGAATTGCCAACAGTAGTTCCTGGGATGCGGCCATGCTTTCAGTCGCCGTGGGAGCGGTGATTGGCGTCGGCCTCTGCGCCGTTCTCATCCCCAGCGAAAAACGTCTCGCAAAAGCCAGCTGACGCCGCACCATTATAAAAACCGGCTGGTCAATAACCACCACAGCATCAATTGTTTACTAAAAATCCTCGGCTCTTTTTGCGCCGAGGATTTTCAGTAAAGTATTATTAATCAACAGTTTATCGACCAGTTAGAAAACCAGGAGGTAGAGGCCGGCGGCGAGGGCGGCGCCAACAAACGGGCCGCAGACCGGCACCCAGCTGTACCACCAGCCGCTCTCCCCTTTTCCCTGAATGGGCAGAAGGGCATGCGCCAGACGGGGCGACAGGTCACGGGCCGGATTCAGGGCATAGCCGGTGGTTCCGCCCAGGGACATGCCAATAGCCATAATCAGGCAAGTGACCGGCCAGGAGCCCAAAGCGCCTGTAGCGGCCGATGCCCCGGCTAAACGGAAGGCATTTCCGGAAGTGCCCAGTGCCAGGATGATAAACACAAGCATGCAGGTTGCCACTACCTCGCACCAGAAGTTGCGGGCCAGGTTCTTGATGGCCGGCATGGTGCAGAACGTGCCCAGCATGGTGGCAGGTTCCGAAGCGGTTGCCTTGTAATGGTCTTTGTAGAAGGACCATACCAGTACGGCGCCCACAAAACCGCCCAACATCTGGGCCACGATATAGCCAACAACACTAGCCCAGGGGAAGGTTCCGGCAATAGCCAGTCCCAGCGTCACGGCCGGATTGAGGTGCGCGCCGGAAACCGGACCGGCCACCAGCACGCCCATCATTACCGCCAGGCCCCAGCCCAACGCGATTACCACCCATCCGGCACCCTGTGCCTTGGATTTGTTCAGGGAACAGGCGGCACAAACCCCGTCGCCAAAAAGCACCAGAATAAGTGTGCCGATAAATTCAAATAAATACTGTGTCATAATTCAGAAAGAAACACCTACTTATTAATTGTTCTGTTAATGGCATCGGCCCAGGCGGCTTTGGCGGGGGCCATGTCCGCGCCGGAGGGGCGGAAAACGCGCTCCACCTGCCACTGGGCCTTGATTTCCTCCAGGGAGCCCCAATAGCCCACGGCCAGGCCGGCCAGATAGGCAGCGCCCAGGGCCGTGGTTTCCGTCACCTTGGGACGGACTACGCGGGCACCCAGGATATCGGCCTGGAACTGCATCATGAGGTTGTTGCGGGAAGCGCCGCCGTCCACCTTGAGCTCCGCCAGGGGCACACCGGCGTCCTTCTCCATGGCATGCACAATATCCATGGTCTGGAACGCAATGCCCTCCAGGGCTGCACGGGCAATGTGCGCTGCCGTGGTGCCACGGGTGATGCCGCAGATGACCCCGTGCGCATACTGGTCCCAGTACGGGGCGCCCATGCCGGTGAGGGCGGGCACAAAATACACGCCGCCGTTGTCCGGTACGGAAGCCGCCAGGGCCTCCACCTCCGAAGAGGAGCGGATAACACCCAGGCCGTCCCGCAGCCACTGCACCACGGAGCCACCCACAAAGATGGAACCTTCCAGTGCATAGGAAACCTCGTCCCCAATCTTCCAGGCAATGGTAGTAAGCAAGTTATTCTGCGACAGGATGGGCTTGGAGCCCGTATTCATAAGAAGGAAGCAGCCGGTGCCGTAGGTATTCTTCACCGAGCCCGGCTCCGTGCACATCTGGCCGAAGAGCGCGGCCTGCTGGTCGCCGGCGATACCCGCGATGGGCACCTCGTGGGCAAAGATGGTGGTTTTGGTGTAGCCGTACACCTCCGACGAGGACTTCACCTGCGGCATCATGGAACGCGGAATGCCCAGCATTGACAGGAGTTCGTCGTCCCACTCCAAAGTATTGATATTGAACAGCATGGTGCGGGAAGCGTTGGTGACGTCCGTCACATGTACCTCACCGCGCGTAAGCTGCCACACCAGCCAGCTGTCCACGGTGCCAAAACGCAGTTTCCCTGCCTCGGCCTTTTCCCGGGCGCCCGGCACATTGTCCAGAATCCATTTAATCTTGGTTCCGGAGAAATACGCGTCGATAATCAGGCCCGTCTTCTGACGGATCTTGTCCACCAGGCCCAGTCCCTTCAGGGAATCGCAGAAGGCCGATGTACGCCTGTCCTGCCACACGATGGCGTTATAGACAGGAACGCCCGTTTCTGCGTCCCACACGATGGTGGTTTCCCGCTGGTTGGTAATGCCGATACCGGCGATGTCCAGGCCATTGATGCCCAGCTTGGTGATGGCCTCCGCAATGACGGCGGCCTCGCTGGACCAGATTTCCATGGGATTGTGCTCCACCCAGCCCGGCTGCGGGAAATACTGCGTGAATTCCATTTGGGCCACCGAGCAGCAGTTGCCCTCGTGGTCGAAGACGATGGCGCGGGAAGAACTGGTTCCCTGGTCAAGTGCTAAAATGTATTTGTTACTCATAGGCATATAAAAGCAAGCCCCTCGGGTGAGGGGCCTGAAATTTACTTGTTGGGATACGTTCCGGCGGCAATCATGTCCTTCACGGTCTGGAGAAAGCCACTCACCCGGCGGGTGTACTCCTCCGGATACTTGGCATAGGAGTTGGCATGAACGGCACCTTCCGCGACCCAATATTCCTTATAACCCATTTTCTTGGCGTTGTAGTTCTTCCACATGTGGTCGAACGGGACAAAGTCGTCGGTATCGCCATGGATAAAGAGCATGGGGCGCTCACACTTAGCCAGCTGATTCACGGAAGAAGCCTCCTTGAAGCCCCAGCCATAGCGCTTGCGCGTGACAATGCTGGCGCTGTTCAGGATGGGGAACGGCGGCAGATGGAAACTCTGCTTGAGGTTGGTGGCAAACTGGTCCCAGGCCGACGTGTAACCGCAGTCCTCCACAAAGCACTTCACATAATCCGGAAGTTGCTCGCCGCTTGTCATCATGACGGTGGCGGCGCCCATGGAAACGCCATGCAGCACCATGAAATCGTCCTTGAACGTCTCGTGGGCAATCTCGATCCACTTCATCACGTCCAGGCGATCCTTCCAACCCATCTGTACCT
>Ga0256405_10003650_pt1 | contig 31228 bp, 26 predicted proteins | sample RumenRJG_02DNA_FD_189096 | JGI IMG/M metagenome (GOLD analysis project Ga0256405, IMG submission 189096) | Bovine rumen microbial communities from Lethbridge, Alberta, Canada - RJG_02 | ecosystem: Host-associated > Mammals > Digestive system > Stomach > Rumen | place: Canada: Alberta...
ACAACATTTTTTGCCGAATTCCAAGGTTTTCCCCTACGGCGTGCTATACTAAAAACTATTGGCGGAGGAATATAGCTGATACGTGCGCAAATCAGCTGTACCAGGATGGTAAATACAGCTAATACGCGTGCGTATTAGCTGTATAACGATACGTACTAGCTGTATTTCTCAGCTTCTTGTTGCTTCAGGATGTAGCGCTCACGAAGGCGGCGGCCATAGACCGTCCACCAGCAGCGCTTGCAGATGTGGCGGTAGGTGCCAGTACGGTAGCGCTCGAAGCGGCTGACGGGCAACCTCTGTCCGCAATGGCGGCACACCAGGTGGGTGGCGTGCCGCTGTTGTTCGTTGCGTGGTCTCATCGTGCCTGATAGTTAAAGAAGGACTGATGGCGGTTGCGGGTGATGTCCCACCGACAGGAGATGTGAAGCCAGCAGTTGCGCAGGCGACGGCTGTGCTCGAAGAGCAGCTGGTCGAACTCGGTGTTGCGCACAATCCACTGGAACCAGTCGCGTGCCACCGCTTCCGAGGGTACTGAGAGGTCGGCGGCCTCGCCATACTGATGTTGCGAGTTGCTGACACCACCCACAGCCATGTTCAGTGCCTCACAGCGATAGCCGCTGGTGATGCGGATGGGCTGGCCGTAGTGTTGGCGCAGAGGTTCCAGCACTTCGCGGCAGAGGTGGCGCAGTGCCAGTATCTGCTCGTAGCCTGGTTCGTTGACGATGCGGAGCCTTTCGGCAGTAATACTCTTGGTGAACTCGCCCAGCCGGAAGTGCTCCGACAGGCGTATTCCTGGGTTGAAAATTATTGGTTTGTTCATAATACAAAAATCTAATTTTGGGGATTAAACGATACAGATGATACAGATATACAGATGAAATTATAAAAGTTTCCGCGTACGTGTGTGTATGTACGCAAGGAGTTTTTAAAAAACAGGTGTATTATCTGTATCTGTATTTGCCATTTGGTAGCGCATGGAGCGCATTTCTTCGGCAGAACGACGCACGACGACATAGCCACGGATATTGTGTACTGTCTTTTTCTCGAAGCCCAATTCCACAAAGGCGCGTCCCAAAATGACGGTGCTCAGCTTCTGCGTGATGTTGGCACCCACTATCTGCAGGGCCATAGCCACGCTGATGAATTCACCGGGCTCGTTGCCTTCGGGACGGCGGAAGTACTGCATGACCAGTTCCATTTCCAGCCGTGCCGTCTCGAACTGCTGGTTGTGCTGCGACAGACGGAGAATCTCGTTGCGGTCGAACCAGTAGCGGAAGCCTTGGCGGTAGAGCGCGTAGGCCTGCGAGTAGATGCCCTCGTAATTGAAGGGCGACGACATCGGACTGTCGATATTCTCCACCTCGAAAGGCAGCCAGCGGCGCGTTCCCGTGGGGTCCGACAGGAACTGCACATTGTTGCCCGTGCCGCAGAACGATGCCAGGTGCGGGCGGTTCTCGTGATAGTGGGCGTAGGCCGCACGCTCGTTGATGGAGGGCATAGTCATCACCGCCTTCAGCTTGTTCAGCTCCTTCAGCTGCATACTGTCCAGCTCCTCCCAGCACATCAGTCCGTACTGCGACAGCGTCAAGAGATCATCCTTCGACACCATGCCTGAGTTGGTCTTCGTGTAGAAGTACTCGCGGAGCTGTGGCGGCAAGAGGTGGGCGAACCACGTCGTCTTATACGCGCCCTGCGGACCTATCAAGACCAGCATGACGTTGTTCACCACGCGGTCGTCCATCCACGATGCCACCATTGCCACCAACCACTTCTTCAGATACTCGGCAAAGAGGAACTGCTCGTCGCTATCGCCCTTGACATTCACCGACAGCGACAGCTCCATGATGTTGTCGCCCTGTTCCTCCGTCCAGGGTAGCAGGTGCTCCAGATAGAAGCGGAAAGGGTGGTATGCCGGCACGTAGTCCGACCCTATGACATATTGCAGGTCGCGCATGCGCACAGGTTTCTCTTTCGACAGCTCCTTCCACAGTGTGTTCTCTATGCGGTCGTTGATGCGTTCCCACTGAGGTATCTGCTGAAGGTCGTCGCCGAAGTCCGTCAGCCAGTGTACCTCCGTCTGGTGCGTCACCAGATTATAGCGCATCAGCACCCTGTCCGACAGGAACTGCTGGATGTCTTCCACCGAGGCATAGACCTCCTTCCAATTCTTCTTACGCTCCTTCTGCGTCTCCTGACTTTTCGTTTTTGTTTTCGTTGTCATTGTCATCATCTTTACTTTATATTACACATGTGTCTCGGCCAAGACGCTGCAAAAGTAAAGACAAAAAGAATGCACCCCAAGGAGTATAGGGCGCATCCGATAGTTTTTCTGATAGTTCTGATAGTTTTTCCGTTACTTTGTAAGAATTCTCAGCTTTTCTTTGTATAAAGGCAGTCTGGGGGATTGATGAAAATCTGGGTTACGAATTGGCAACCGTACTCAATTCCACATTCTTCCACCTAAAGGTAGAAGTGTGGCGTTGCAATCTGCTATAAATTGCATCAAAGAACACCCGATGATGTGCCGCCGTACTATGGCTCATCATCGGGTGCAAAGATAGTCATTCTATTTCAATTAAGCAAATCTATTCATACATTTTTCTTCCGAGCTTGCTCTCTGTTTCTGCAATCACTGTGGCATCTTATATGGCACCTGCCAGAAAAGTGCGTATTAGGCTACGTCCTTCTAACGAAATGATATGTTGCATACAGGAATCTTACTCACCTTCAAAAGGTAATTCACCCAAATACTTGTCAAAGTCGCTCTGGAACAAACGATCTTGAACGATGCGGTACTTTTCAAATTCTGTCTCGGCATGTTCTTTGGCCTCTTCAGCTGTTACTGAACCTGCCGTTTGCAGTACTTCATTACCACCAGCCGCCAAGATGGTATCAATCTGTTTGGCCCAGTCCTCCATTGTCATCGGGATGTGGCGCTTAGCCATTCGCTCTGCCAATTCCAGTACACCATTCACCAACTGCCCCATGTCTGCCAGTTCCATCTCTTTTAGATAGTTCTTGGCTATCGATACATCCGTCTTGACAATCTTCCCGTCTGGTGCATTCTCCCAGGTCGTCAACCCCATGTGCTCCTGTTCAGCATCAGCACGCTCCACTATTAACTCTGCGGCTGTACGTCCATGTACGGCATAGTGCATCTTGTTTTGCATCATTTTAAAGAAGAGTCTTGTCGTTGGCGCATCACGATTATAATCAATGGCTGTCGCATAGATGTCCGTCAGTTTCTGATAGAACCGTCGCTCAGACAGACGAATCTCACGAATCTCTGCCAACAGGTGTTCAAAGTAGTCCTCATCCAAGAACGTGCCATTCTCCATTCGTTTTCTGTCCAGCACATAGCCACGAATGGCATATTCACGCAGTACACTTGTTGCCCACTGGCGGAACTGAGTAGCCCGGATGCTATTGACACGATATCCCACACTGATGATGGCATCGAGGTTATAGAACTGAAGTGTACGGTTGACATCCCTGTTACCTTCTCGTCGAACTACCGAAATTTTCTCGGTAGTTGCCTCCCTTTTAAGTTCGTCTGTATCATAGATGTTCTGCAAATGCACACTTATATTGTCAGAGGTACAGTCAAATAGCATACCCATTGCCTTCTGGGTACACCACACAGTCTTGTCCTTATAGTACACCTCTATCCCTTGTCCCTTCCCTTCTATCTGAAAGATAAGGAACTCAGCTGTGCTATTTCTTATTTCTTTACGTTTTGCCATATTTACATAATGTGTTATTCCTATTCTAATGTTTTTCAAAAATAATCAGCAGAAATCCCCATGATTTAGAAAGGCATCAAATGTCTCTGGAGATAATTCGTCCGTTGTCAATGGACGAATTTCGATATGTCCTTTGTCGCCTACAGGAATGATGCTGTTTTGTAAATCGTCCGCTGACAATGGACGATTCTCGAACATACTGCACCATGCCTCGTAGAAGATGCGCATACGTTTGATGCTGGTCTCAGAAAAACCTCTTAGCCCAGGCAGTTCCTGTTGCAGCAATTCTGAGATAGTGCCAATAGCATTGCTACCCCATCTTGCTGCTCTGCTTTGAACGGAAATATACCCACCAATAGCATAGTAAAGAGCCAATACCTCTTTGTTTACTAACCGTGCTGCACGATAGCGACTTTCCAATATCGCCTCTTTTATCGCGCTTACTGCATCGGCGTATGCCGCTGTTATTTGTTTCTGTTCCATATTCTATATAACGTTTTCATAGTCGTCAATATTGTTAACATAAATTATTGCAGCGAGTGGAGAACAAAATCAGTCTTTCTTCAATAGAAAGGGAATTCCAAATGGTAATGAGGTCAGAGTCCTTTATTTCGTCAAACGATGGATAGTCTGCGAATGGAACTCCGTTTTTCTCATATCGTCGTTTGGGCGGTATGCCCGACATTAAAACTAATTCTACATTTCTTACATCCTGAAAATCTTCTGTATGCCCTATATGATGTATAGCCAGTACGATTAGCTTTCCTCTTTTGGATAACAGCCGGAACCATTCGTCTATTGGACTTACAGAAAATTTTTCTTGTTTGTTCATTGTTTTACTGTTTGCATATAATGTTCCATTACTTCTTCCGTTTTATTCATAGCTAAGACTTAGTAACCGAGCCAATCGTAATCTCCATCAAATCCTTCAGGCATGTCTCCATACTGGCCGTCTGTCATTGCATCCCATGTGTCGCGAGCATAATCAGTATTGTCATAATATGGTTTTTCTTTGTATTTCCAATCTATAATAATGCCATCTTTACTAATAGTTCCTGATCCGTCTTGATTTCTCACTTCAGCCACCCCTTCCTCAAAGGACAAAGCCTTCTCATATTTAAACGGAATGATAGTCTTATTATGTTTGTCAATATAACCATATTTTGTCTTAAATGCAACAGCGGCAAGGCCATCTGAAAAAGAATCTGCTTTTGAGAATCTATATGGAATGATGGTTTTTCCGTAAGTGTTTATATAACCCCACTTCCCGTTCTTTTTGACAGCAGCAAATCCCTCACTGAAATCTTCTACTTCTTCAAAACCATTAGCTATAGTTTCACCATATTCATTAATAAAACTCCAGTCAAAACCTATCAGGACGGCTGCTCTTCCTTCTTTAAATGGACGTACAGAATCGTATTTGCATTCTATTACACACTTGTTATTGTTGTCAATAACTCCATATTTCCCATTCTTTCTGATAACAACATAATCAGAATTACTTTTTAATAAAAAGGATGGATCTATTTTATGATTCCTCCTATAATAAGCACCAGCAACATCCTCCTCTTCATAGTACTCACAAGGGATGATTTCTTTACCAAGTTCTAAATCAAATATTCCCCATTTCCCTTCTTTTGAGACTTGAACAGACCTCCCATTGCAATACCCTATGATAGAATAATCATTTATGTGTTTTTGACTATGCAATGTATAAATGCTATAGAATACAGAATCGCTTTGAGATATTTCTACAATGATATAATTGCCACAAATTATAGATATAGAAGAAACATCAGAACAATGAAGATTCGATACGATTGTATTTTTATTTATGTCTACGACCGTACAAAGATTATCTCCAATTCCATAAATATATTTTGCTGAATCTTGTTCATCATAACCATATACGGAATACTCTCTGTTAGAATGTATATCTATTTTTTTGTAGCAACAATTAAGGAAATAATCGTCTGAAGATGAAAGCCGGATAAGCCCTTCATAGTCTTCATGTTCAACCAATAAATAACCACATTTTAGAAATTCTAATTGTCTGACATAATCAAACGAAGCAAATCTTGGATATTTGCATGGGATAACGATATGCCCAACTCTATCCACTAATCCAAACCGTTCGTTGAGGGAAATAACAATATATCCTTCTGTAAAATCCGGACTAAACGATTCTTGTCTATACATACTATTCACGTTATTTCCGATAAATAGTTTGTATTTACATGGTAATATATTATTCCCTTCTTTACTTATCAATCCTTCGCCTTCTCCTTGGATTCTTGCTATTGCAATTCCATCCTTGTTGAAATCAGAAATAGAATCATAAATAAAATCACATAATTTTAGTTCGTTCTCATCAAGTAATCCAATCTTTTTTGACTTGATATCTTCTGCTATACAACAATTGCAAACTTGGGGTTTCCTAATAATACGGAACCATTTTGATGACAGTCCTTTGGCTTTTGGTTTATCTTTAATAATTTCTTCTGATATTTTATCTAATAATTCTTCATCATCGTAACGCCAATAATCATCAGGATAGTCCACAAGGTTGTTGTCCAAGATGTCTTTTATAACATTACTTTCAATTCTTTTCAATTCTTTGTTTGCCTCAAAGAAGCAACTTCGTCCTTCCTTTTTTGCTTTAATATATTTATATTTATAATAATAGTTCCCGCTAACGACAACTCTATATTTAAGAAATTCTTTTATTTCATCATATTCTACAGGAATTAACAAATTACCCTCAGAATTGATAACTCCCCATTTGCCACTTTTTTGTACTAAAGCATATTCTTTGTCCAAAAACAGGTATCCACAAGGAATCACAAATAGCCCTATCTCATCATAATAACCAGGAGAAACTATCATTTTCCTATTTTTGAAGACATATTGCTTTTCTCCTATGTTCAATTGGAGGTACCCTTCACAGAAAAAGCTCTTCTTGGGATTCCAATCTTTAAAATCAACCTCTTGTATTACGATCTCCCCCTTTTCATTAAAGATGTCAACTATTCCACCTATTCTTTCTGTTTTTTTCTTATAAATGTATTCATCCATAAAAGTGTCATATAATGTAGGATGCTGAATTTCTTCATATAGCGAATCTCTTATTCCTACTACTATATGTAATTTTCCATCGTAAGACAATGTGTCATAAACATTTGGAATTACAAATCCGTTGCTGCAAATTATTCCATATTTGCTATTTCTTTCTGATTGATAAACAAAATAGTCTTCTGAAATGTGCGATATCAAAACACATTCATCATAATTGTATGACAACAAATAATGATCTTCAAAATAGACATCACCATAGATTACAGACGTATCATGACTATACATCCACATCCCTTTGGGGATAGAATCATCGTAATGTGGGAAATGCTGAAACCTATACCCAACCCAGAAGGATTTATTAAATAACTTGACGTTTTCAATAGTATTGTATCCTATGTCTTTCAATCCTTTTTCTACTGAATACAGATAATGAAATCCCGTTTCTCTCTCGATATCATACAAATTCAATGTTTTGTGGATACCCTTATTTATCTTTATAGTTTTTATATTTATTCCTTTTAGTATTTCTTTAGATTGTCTATCTATTATGCTATATGATGTTATCCCATTAATTGTTTTGGGAACTACAGGATAGCAAATGCCATCATAGCAACAATCTGCATACATGTTTCCTTCATAAGAATATACGGCATATTTCGTCTTAAGTTCTCCCAACGATTTACCTGCCCATATTGCTCCGTTATAATCCGTAATTATATCATATTCACAAGGAAGTATTTCCGTGAAATCTTGGTTTATGACTCCGTATTTACCATTCAGAGCCACCTTTGCCCATTTTCTCTTTGGCGCAAATTCCACAAAGTCATATATACAATCATAATGCATAGGGAGCCATTCATGAGGAATATTGAACTTATGACCACAATACCTTGCCCACAACATCCCATTCTCCTCTGAAATGTAGTCATAAATAATACGCATAAATACTATAGAACTACCATCAAGTAATCCCCATTTATATCCTTGGCGAACAGCAATGTAATTATTCCCAAGTTCTCTTGTTTCATCAAATCTATTACAGACCATATACGCTCATTTCAAAAGATAATATCCAATATCAGCATCTATTGGATGACTGTTTTGTAAAGCTTTGTATTATGAATTCTTATTTTGTTGAAATCAGTAAGTCTTTCACATCCACATCGAGGTGGCGTGCTATCTCGTAGAGTTGTTCCACTGATGGCTGCACCTTGTTGGTCATCCATCGTGAAACGGTACTGATGCTGTGGCCCATCTGCTCTGAGAGCCACGTACCAGTTCGTTCTTTCTCGGCCAATACTATCTTTAGTCTGTTATAGCGTTGTATCTCCATATCGCTTTTAGTTATTCTTGCCCAACATTGAGCGTTCTGTTCGCAAATATAATCAAAATTATTGAGAATTGGATGATTTATGAACATAAATTAAGAAAAAGGCTTGTCTTTTCTCTTGATATTGGAACATTCCGTACAGATTTCTGCTTGCAATGCCTTAGAAGGGTGTAGCCTAATACGCACTTTTCTGTGGAGTGCCACACAAAGATGCTTGTCTGCTTTCTGTTGAGCAAGCTCGGCAGACATTAGACTTTTGTTTCCCTGAATTGTTATTTCACAACAAGGAATTTTCAAAGTAATCTTATCTGGAAACCGTGATGTACCTTTGTCCGCAGATTATTAAAACTAAACAGACATGGAAGTAATATCAATTGAGCGTAGTACCTACGAGGTAATCGGCTTGCCGCTTCGCTTGTCGAAGAACTGCTGACGAGCTTCAATAGCGTCATAACAAAGATGAAGGAGATGGCTAAATGAGGTTACGATTTGGCAACCTAACTCCTTCACCATTCTTCCCTAATTTGCTTTTTGATCCAAATTGAACTTCTTCATTTTTCCCCTCTTTGCCTTTATTTTAGGCCGAATTGCGTTAATCTTCCCAAATCGCTTTCTTTTTACAAGCTTTTTCCGTTACTCTGTCCCCTCAACGGCTTTACAGAAGGCGTCCACAAGTATCATAACACGTTCCTTGGCACCTTTCTCAGGCCACTGCTCGATGGGGTATGGCAGATAGGCATTGGCCTGGAAGGCACTGTCGAGGGTGCCTGACGGACACTCCACACCGGCTTTGCTCATGTCACGCTCGAACTGGCTTCTGTTGTCGGCCAGACCATAGTACTGCACACAGACGCGGAAGATGGACGCCAGCGAACTCTTACCCCATGTATACGACAGACACTGCTTATAGGCAGTAGCTATCTGCTGCGTCGTAATCGTCTTCCGCATCGGCACCTCCCGTTTACCCTGATAGATATTGAGCGTACCCACGTTGCCCTTGATGACCTGTCCGTAGGGCGCGTCTTCGGCATGCTGCTTCTGCTCGAAATACTCCAGCAACTTATCCTCATACCTGTCGATGATCTCCTGCGGACAGCCCGCCTTGCGCAACATTCGCGTCATCTGATACCACCGCGCTGTTGCCTGATCGTAATCAGACAGCAGTAGACACTGGCGCAACGCATCTTGTAGTGCGTCGTCAAAACCAGCGCCACCTTGGGGAATATTGACGGTTTGCGCTGACATCTTGTTTTAGGGGATTATAGGCTCTTGGCTCGTTCCTCTTTCCAGTTTGCAAAAGTACAAAAAAGAAATGAACTGACCATAGCTTTTCCACAAATCTTAGTATAAAAAATAGTTAATGGAATAAAAACAAATTGTTTTTACAGCTCGATTTTTTCATATATATACATAACAAATGCGGAAAAAGTTGGAGAATAGAAATATTCTTCGTAATTTTGCCTGCCAAATACGAGATAATATGAAAAAACTACTGTTAATGGCAATGATGTTGGTGGCGATGAGCGCTACGGCACAAAAACCGATAGAGATGAATCTGTGGCCGGAAGGTCCGAAGACGAGCAACAACGATCCGAAGGACATGGCGAAGGTGTGGGTGTATCTGCCCGACGAGAAACAGGCCACGGGACGTGCCGTGGTGTGCTGTCCTGGCGGTGGCTACAGCCATCTGGCTATGGACCACGAGGGTCACCAGTGGGCGCCGTTCTTCAATGGTCAGGGCATTGCCCTTATCGTGCTGAAGTACCGCATGCCGCACGGTGTCTGGCAGGTGCCTGCCGAGGATGCTGAAGAGGCGATGCGACTGGTACGCAAGAATGCAAAGCAGTGGCATATCAACACGAAGGATGTGGGCATCATGGGATTCTCGGCAGGTGGTCATCTGGCCTCTACCGTTGCTACGCACGCCACAGGCGACGCCATGCCGAACTTCCAGATACTGTTCTACCCCGTCATCTCGATGGAGCAGGGCGTGACGCATCAGGGTTCGCGCGACAACCTGCTGGGCAAGAAGCCTAAGCGTAAGCTGGTGAACGACTACTGCAACGAGCAGCACATCGGCCATCATACGCCACGCGCCTTCCTGGTGCTGGCCCACGACGACAAAGTGGTGTTGCCCATCAACAGCCTGAACTACTACGAGGAGCTGTATATCAACAAGGTGCCTGCCAGCTTGCATATCTACCCCACAGGCGGTCACGGCTTCGGCATCCGCCAGTCGTTCGCCTACCATCTGGAGATGATGCTGGAGCTGAAGGCGTGGTTGCGCAGTTTCTGACGATTTAAACGGTTTATGCAGCTATGGCAAACATGAAATCTCTGGCCAAGGATACGGCCATCTACGGACTGTCGAGCATTGTCGGCAGATTCCTGAACTACCTCTTAGTACCCCTCTATACCTATTACATGCCGCACGAGACGGGCGACTACGGTGTGAGCACCAACGTCTATGCTTATGTGGCGCTGATACTGGTGTTGCTGACCTTCGGTATGGAGACCACCCTGTTCCGCTTTGCCAACGACGAGCGTAACAAGCCTGACACCGTGTTCACAACGGCAATGGCGGTGGTGGGTTCGCTGACCGCCGTATTTCTGCTGTTGCTGTTCGGATTTATCACACCGATTAGTGGTGCGTTAGGATATAGCGAACACCCAGAGTTCCTGCTGATGATGGGCGTGGTGGTAGCCCTCGACGCCTTGCAGGCTATCCCGTTCAGCTTCCTGCGTTTCCAGAAGCGCGCCATCCGCTTTGCATCGCTGAAGATGCTGTTCATCGTGCTGAACATCGGACTGAACGTGCTCTACTTCGTCGTGCTGGGCAAGACGACGGTGTTCTACGTCTTCTTCATCAACCTGTTGTGTACGGGTTTCATCACGCTGTTCTTCATTCCTGACCTGTTCAAGATTAAGTGGCAGTTCGACGGCGCATTGCTGAAGGAGATGTTCAGCTACTCGTGGCCCATCCTGATACTGGGTATTGCAGGCATCCTGAATCAGGTGGCCGATAAGATTATCTTCCCCTTGGTCTATCCCGACGAGGCACAGGCCAACGTGCTGTTGGGCGACTACGGTTCGTGCGTGAAGATAGCGATGATTATGGCGATGATTACCCAGGCGTTCCGCTATGCCTATGAGCCTATCGTCTTTGCGAAGTCGAAGGATGCCGACAAGACCGAATACTATGCTGCAGCGATGAAGTATTTCCTTATCTTCACGCTGTTGGCATTCCTCTGCGTGGTAGGCTGGATGCCCCTGCTGCAATACATCATCGGTGCGCAGTACCGTGAGGGCTTGGGCGTGGTGCCTATCGTGATGGCGGCAGAAATCATGATGGGTGTCTACTTCAACCTGTCGTTCTGGTATAAGCTCATCGACAAGACCATCTATGGCGCGTGGTTCTCGCTGGCAGGGTGCACGGTACTGTTCCTGGTAAACATCCTCTTCATCCCTGAATACGGCTACTGGGCGTGTGCGTGGGGTGGCGTGGCTGGCTACGGCACAGCGATGGTGCTGAGCTACATCATCGGACAGAAGAAGAACCCCATACCCTACCCCATGAAGGACATTACCCTTTATGTGCTCATTACCGCCTGTTTCTTCTGCTTGATGCAGGTATCACGCGAATGGCCTATGCTGGGAGCACTGGCCTTCAACACGCTCTTCATCGTCCTCTTTGTGGCTTACATCATCCGAAAGGACCTACCACTTTCATCATTACCTGTCATCGGTAAACATTTTAGAAAGAAATAAATATCAATATAGAATGAAAAAGATTTTAGTATCATTGATGTGTCTGTGCGCTTTAGGCGCCCATGCCGACGAGGGTATGTGGACACTGTACAACCTGCCGGAGGCCGTCTATCAGCAGATGCAGCAGTATGGCTTCCAACTGTCGAAAGAACAACTGTATCAAACAGATAACGCCGTCAAGAACGCCGTTGTCAACTTCGGTGGCTTCTGTTCAGGCGTCGTCGTATCGTCCGATGGTCTCGTGTTCACCAACCACCACTGCGGCTTCGATGCTATCCGCGAGCACTCCACCGTGGAGCACGACTACCTGCTGAATGGTTTCTATGCCAAAAGCTTTGAGGAGGAATTGCCCAATGACGATCTGTTTGTCAGTTTCATGATAGAACAGAAGGACGTTACCGACGAGCTGAACCAGTTGGGTATGGACAAGCTGAAACTGAAGGATGTTGCAGAATTCGTCGATTCCATCGAGAATGTCTGGCAGAAGGACGTCCGCGCGAAGGACTCTACCCTGCGTGTCGAAGTGAAGCCATTCTATGAGGGCAACAAGTACTACATGACTACCTATCGCGACTTCAACGATGTGCGTCTGGTGTTCACCGTTCCCAAGTCGATGGGTAAATATGGTGGCGAGACCGACAACTGGATGTGGCCCCGTCAGACTTGCGACTACAGCGTATTCCGTATCTATGCCGACCCCAAGACCAACGGTCCTGCCAGCTACTCAAAGGACAACGTGCCCTATCACCCACAGTCGTGGGCTCCCATCTGCATGGATGGTTATAAGCCGGGCGACTTCTGCATGATTATGGGTTATCCTGGCAGCACCAGCCGCTACCTGTCGAGCTACGGCATCCAGGAGCGTCGCGACGCCGCCAATGCGCCACGTGCCCAGGTGCGTGACATCAAACAAAAGATCATGCTGCGCCACATGCGTGCCGACGAGGCCATCCGCATCATGTACGACTCGAAATATGCGCAGTCCAGCAACTACTGGAAGAACTCGCTGGGCATGAACAAGTGTATCGACAGCATTGGACTCATCCAGCAGAAACGCGACTTCGAGGCTCGCATCCGCCAGTGGCAGGACACCGCCAAGAATACAGGAATCGAGAAGGTGGACTTCGACAAAATGGCTGAGCTCTACCAGAAGCGTCAGGGTCTGACCCGCATCCGCACGTTGTTCACGGAGACCTTCTTTGCACAGGAACAGTTGAGCTTGCGTGCCTGGCGACTGAACTGGGGCATGCGCGTAATGGGTCCTAAGGAGAAGCCTGGCAAGCAGTATCATGAGTTCCCTGACAACAGCGCGGAGTGGGACAAGGCCACCGACAGCGAGATACTGGCCGCCCTCATCAAGAACTACCGTGAGCAGGTGACAGATGCAGAATGGTTGCCCGACCTGTATAAGACCATCGACGAGAAGTTCCACGGCGACTGTGAGGCCTACGTCAACGCTCTCTACAACAAGTCACTGCTGATGAAGGGTAAGCCCATCTACTTCAACAAGAAGAGCTATAAGAAAGACCTGGGTGTGCAGTACGGTGTGGACCTGTCTGACTTCGCGAGCAAGCTGAACGAGGCCCGTCGCACACTGACCCAGGAGATTAACGAACAGGAGAAGCTGCTCTGTGCTGCCGTGTTGCGCATGGAGATGGATATGCCCAACTACTCAGATGCCAACTTCACCATGCGTATGACCTACGGACAGATTGGCGAATACACGTTGGGCGGACGTCCCTCTGGCTACTACACCACGGCCCGTTCGCTGTGGGAGAAGATGCAGCAGGCCGACCAGAACTTCGAATACTATGCCGAGCCCGTCATGCACGAGCTGATGGCACAGAAGGACTTCGGCAAGTATGCCGACAAGCTGACAGGTACCATGCAGCTCTGCTTCCTCTCGAACAACGACATCACCGGTGGCAACTCCGGCTCGCCCATCTTCAACGGCAAGGGTGAACTGCTGGGACTGGCCTTCGACGGCAACTGGGACTCGCTGGCCAGCGACATCTTCTTCGATCGTCAGTTGGCACGTACCATCAATGTTGACGTGCGCTACATGCTGTTCATGATGGACCGCTGGGGACATGCCGACAGACTGATTAAGGAGATTAACGCAAAATAAAATTCGGCTGTCTTGTAAAATTTCTTTTTGAAAAATTTGCGAAATTCAGACGGATTGATTATCTTTGCTGCGATTTTTACTATTTAACAACCAATAATTATGAAGAAAATTCATTCCATGATGCTTATGCTGCTGGTGGCAGTAATGAGTTTGTGTGTGCAGTCATGCGGTAGTGATGATGATAACACTCCATCTATGTCGTCATCTTATACTATGAACGTTGTTTTGGATGTGAAGAACAAAGGCTCGCTCTCCAATGAACAACTGGAAATGCTTAAGAACAAATTCACTCAAACTGGAACTGCGCAATATATCAATGATTATGCTGCTAAGCAAGCTTCCAGAGCTGCTATTCAAGAGTCTTACAACCAAATAAAAGAAGCGTTTGCTAACGTTGATTGGAGCGAGGAGAAAGCTGATTTCGCGATTGTTATTACCACCACTAATAATAGCACTAAAAAAGAAGTTGCCAAATCGAAAATCATTTTCAATAAAGGCGTTACTTTGGAGCATGTGATTTAATGCTAGTTTAATAATAAGAAAAAGAGGCTGTGGGTATCTACAGCCTCTTTTCTGATTCTATTATTTCTTCTTACGAGGTTTGCGGATGGCCCAGCCCTCTTCGCTGAAATCGGGGATTTCGCCCTTGAGCTTCATACTCTTCGGATTCAGGAACTTCTGCCATTCGTCCTTCTTGTGGGTCTTTGTTTCCTTGGGAGCTTTCTTTCTAGGCTCTCTGGACTCTCTAGAGTTTCTAGAGCCCTTAGACGCTCTAGGACTACTGGGCTTTCCTCCTTCGTCCGCATCGTTACAGCGAACGGTGCGTCCCTTGTAACGAATGCCCGTTAGCTGTATCATCACCTTCTTGGCATCCTTCTCAGGCACCTCGAAATAGGAAATGGTGTCCAGCAGGTCGATGTGTCCCACCTCCTGACGACCACCCACAAAGCGGTTCAGCGTCTGCATCAGCTCGCCAGGATAGAAACCGTCCTTTTTACCCAGATTGATGAACAGCTTCTTATAGCCCTTGCTGGTGGGTGTCAGTTGCTTCTTACCGCGGCCTTCTTCTCTCTTTCCGCGGCCCTCTTCCTTCTTACTTTTTACCTCCTCAATCTCTGGAGCATCGGCATAGTAGGACAGGAACTTGCCAAACTCCATCGACACGATTTTCTTGATAAGCTCCTCTTTGTCGATATACTCAAAATAGCGCTGGATGTCCTGCATGAAGGGAGCAATCTCCTCGTCATCGACATCGGTCTTCACAATCTCGTCCATCACCTTGTAGAGCTGCTTCTTGCAGATCTCCTCAGCAGAAGGGATGACGCCCTTCTCGAACTCCTTGCCAATGACTTTCTCGATATTGCGGATCTTGAACTTCTCACGGCTGTGCACGATACAGATGCTCGTACCCTTCTTGCCGGCACGGCCCGTTCGGCCAGAGCGGTGGGTGTAGTTCTCGATATCATCGGGCAGACCGTAGTTGATGACGTGTGTCAGGTCGTCGACATCCAGGCCACGGGCAGCGACATCGGTAGCTACCAACAGCTGAACAGTGTGCTGGCGGAACTTCTGCATAGTCAGGTCACGCTGTTGCTGCGACAGGTCACCGTGCAATGACTCCGCATTATAACCATCCTTGATCAGCTTGTCGGCCACCTCCTGTGTCTCTATCTTCGTACGACAGAAGATGATGGCGAAGATGCGGGGATAGTAGTCTACGATGCGCTTCAGTGCCAGGTACTTGTCCTTGGCATTCACCATATAGTAGATATGGTTCACGTGCTCGGCACCCTCATTACGGCTACCCACCACTATCTCCTTATAGTCGTGCAGGTAGCCCTTGGCGATACGTTCTATCTCCTTGCTCATCGTTGCCGAGAAGAGCAGCGTGTTACGGTCTTCAGGAATACCCTCCAGAATGGCGTCGATGCTCTCTGAGAAACCCATGTTCAGCATCTCGTCGGCCTCATCAAGCACTACATTATATACGTTGTCTAACTGAGCAACGCCACGGTTCATCAGGTCAATGAGTCGACCAGGGGTAGCCACGATAATCTGGGCACCCTTACGCAAGGCACGAATCTGCTGTTCGATAGAGGCACCACCATAGACGGCCTCTACATGGATATCGTCCATGTATTTCGAGAAATCACGCAAATCGTCGGCAATCTGTAAGCAGAGCTCACGGGTAGGCGACAGGATGAGTGCCTGCGTCTCTTTGCGATTGGTGTCAATACGCTGCAATACGGGTATGCCGAATGCCGCCGTCTTGCCCGTTCCCGTCTGGGCCAGGGCGATAACGTCGTTTCTGTTTCCTAACAAGTAAGGTATTACTTCCTCCTGTACAGGCATGGGTTGTACAAAACCCATCTCCTCAATGGCTTTGCGAATCCCTTCGCTAACGCCAAGTTCTTCAAATGTTTTCAAATGTTGTTATATATATAAAAATAAAAGTTATGCAAAGAACAGGTAGCAGATGGCAATAGCCGCCAAGATGCCTGCCAAATCAGCTAACAAACCACAGGTTACTGCATGGCGCGTCTTCGATACACCTACTGAACCGAAATAGACGGCAAGGATATAGAAAGTGGTATCTGTAGAGCCCTGGAATACCGATGCCAGACGGCCCACAAACGAGTCTGCACCATAGGTTGTCATGGCATCAACCATCATACCACGGGCACCACTACCCGACAGCGGCTTCATCAGTGCTGTAGGCATAGCGTCCACCCACTGGGCATCAACGCCACAGGCATCAACACCTGCACGCAGGCCTCCAATGAGCATATCCATCGCTCCACTGGCGCGAAAAACGCCGATTCCAACGAGAATTGCCACCAGATATGGGATGATACGCACGGCAGTAGTAAAACCCTCCTTAGCGCCTTCGATGAAGGCATCATAGACGTTCACCTTCTTACGCACACCTGCCACGATGAATCCTGTAATAATACACATCAGCAGGATGTTGGCAACGGTGGTACTCCAACGGTTCATGGCCTCTGAGTCCATCTGCGAGAAGCCCCAGATGATGGCTGCCACCAGTGTGCAGGCACCGCCCAGCGTCAACAGCATGGTACGGTTCAGCAGGTTGATGCGCTGGAATAGGGAGGTGACGATGATACCCACCAAGGTAGAGAAGAACGTTGCCAGCAGGATGGGGATGAAGATGTCGGTAGGCTGGGCTGCCCCCATCTGTGCTCTATACACCATGATGCTGACGGGGATGAGTGTCAGTCCGCTGGTGTTCAGCACCAGGAACATAATCATCGGATTCGAGGCCGTATCCTTCTTGGTGTTCAACTCCTGCATCTGTTCCATGGCCTTCAGTCCTAAGGGTGTGGCGGCATTGTCAAGTCCCAGCATGTTGGCAGCGATATTCATAAAGATGCTGCCCGTCACGGGATGTCCCTTGGGGATATCCGGGAACAGCTTGGTGAAGACTGGTGACAGCAGACGAGCCAGCACGTTGACCACGCCACCCTTCTCGCCAACCTTCATCACACCCATCCAGAGCGACAACACACCCGTCAGACCCAACGAAATCTCAAACGCCGTCTTCGACGACGAGAACGTAGAGTCCATCATGGCGGGGAAAACGTCAAAGTCACCCCAGAACAATAGTTTCACCGCTGCAATGACGAATGCAACGAGGAAGAAAGCTACCCAGATATAATTCAGTACCATAGTGGCGGCAAAGGTAACTTATTTCTCACCACTTTATAACCTGGCTATCAACTGAAGACTTGTACCAGTTGGGATTGCTTTCCATGTTGGCACCCCACTTACCAAACAGAGGATAAGCATCACTGATGTTTTTACGCTCCTTAGCCCAGAACCACTTACCTTGCTCGTCGCCAGTAACGGTGACACGGAAAGGTGTTCCGCCTTGCTCTGGTGCACCAACTTCAACCTCCTGACCATCTTGTCTAATCACACGGATCTTAATATCCAGGTCAGCAGGAGTAGAGCCTTCAGGAACCGTTACTGTTCCTAACACAGCAAGAGGCATCTTAACGAAATTCTTAGTATTATCACCGAAGGCACCATACTCATGTACCTCCTTGCCTAACAGGGTTTCTCCACAATAAACCCACTGCTGCAAAGTACCACCAATAGCACACAGCTCTACTGTTGATTTTCTGTTTGCATCAGGATAGCTGACACGTACCACTACATCGTTAAAGTCGAAGTCATCGTTTCTACCGAGGTCTTCGAAAGCGAAATAGATATACTGCTTGGGATCCTCAACAATAATTGTCTTTCCCTGGATGCCAGCATTACACTCTGTAGCTTCAATTGTCTCGGTGATATCATCCTTATTCTTCAAGGACATCTTTACATCAGCACCCTGATCCCAAAGAGGATAATTACCATCACTCCTATCGCACTGTTCCCAATGATCATCAGTAGCCACAATTAAATAACCACGGTATGTAATAGCGCGACGCTGAGACAGACTATAAGCAGTAATCTTCTTCGCCTGAATAACAGCATAGCCATTGGAAGCACTCTCAGGACCGTAGAATCCGTAAAAACGACCATCAGCATCAGCATGACAGGTAAGAGTTTCTGCCACCTTTATAACAGACTTGCCCGCCATACGGGTTTTACCCGTTCCATGATAGAAGGTATTACACTCTATACTACCATCAAGTTTAAATTCTCCTTGGCCATCACCCAAAGTGATATAAAACTCATTGTCTACAATAAGCTTACAGTTGTTGATAACATTCCAACTACCAGCAGTATATTTGTATTCTCCAGTATGATAATGACCATCATTAATCCATGTACAATTATTACTATTAACAAGCGTCTCATTAGTTACAGTCATCTGTCCGCCAGTAGCATTCAACATGTGACCAGAACCTTCAACTGTAACGTCACCTGCAGTAACATTGAGCGTACCCTCGTTAACAACCTCTGCATTGTTATTGAAAACATGAAGTCCGTTTTTGCATGTAATAGTTCCCTGATTATAGATAACACCATTAGCATAAGGACCAGCAACACCATTGATAACAACTTCACCGCGATTGTACATCACTACGTTTGCTGACATATCCTTATCGAAAGTAACCTTTGCTCCTTCAGAAACATACATCGCAAAGTTATTGGCTTTCTGATAATTAAACGACTCCGTAAAATGGACGTTTGCACCTGGCAAAATATAGAATCTTACGTTATCATGACCATCTCCTGGATTATTAAACTTGATATTATGGTTACCATCAATGTAATAATATGCTTTACCAACCCATGGATTAAGTTCCTGGTATTCTGTATTATCCAGATAGTAGTTACATGTACTGCTATTATGAGCATAGTACTGGTTTGCAGGATAGATGTTCTCTGTCGGCATTTTCGTCGCAAAGTCCTCATCTTTTGGAGCAGTCGTAAATTTATGGCTGTTTTCAAATGTTCTACCTGGTGCTCTATGGACACGCCCTGCAGAAACATCCTCCTCAGTAGAGCTATCAAAACTTACAGACAATTCAGTGCCTTCAACATTCACAGCCTCATAACGCATGTAGTTCTCTGCATCATAGACCGCTACGTAGAGTCGTTCTGCATCGGAAGGTACAGCCAACGTTAAAGACTTCGACTCACCTTTTTGGATAGTCCCTTCATATAGAGGTGCAACACTCTTACCCACAGGACTTGAAGCATAAACTTTCAAAGTTCCCTCTGCAATCTCAGAAGAAACATCAAGTTTTACAGTACTTGCTGTATTCCACGTCTGATTAGGATCAACATTCTGTCCATTCAAGACTAAAGTTCTGAAATTAGAGGAATACTCCGCAGCAAATTGCTGCGTACCATCATAGGTTTGGTTCCATGCATCATGTGAACAACCGGCAACTAATATTGCTGCTCCTAAGAGAGCAACTCCTTTCATCAAATTCTTTCTCATTTAGCTAAACAATTTATAGAAATTTCCATTTTCGGGTGCAAAGTTAGCAATTATTTCGTTAAATATCAAATTTTTTGCTATAAAATTGCGCAAGTTTAGTTTTTTTTGCTTATCTTTGCACCCGAATATCGATATCATTATAATAAAGTATGCGCATGAAGAAACAATTGTTTATTGCTATGGCCTTGCTGTCGCTGGGAGTAACGTCATGCAAGGACGATGTCACTTTTGACCAGGACACCTATGATAACCTGATCAAGGAAGCCTTTCCCGTTAAGAATGTTGATCCCACCCATCAGTGGACCACTGTTGGCGTTGCCAACACTAGTATCGCAGTCAATACAGGTACGGGCGATACCTATCAAGTGAAGATTTATGATGAGAACCCCATCGGCTACAAAGGAATACTGAAGTTATATGGTGAGGGGCGCGTTGCCGACGGCAATACGCTGGACATGAAGATTAGCTACCCGCTGGCTCAAGCATGGGCTTATGTCACCTTGTTCGACTCGCAGAACTACATGTCGGTCTATCCTACCCTGATCCAGGACGGACTGCTGCAAGTGAACATTAATAATACGCAAACCAAGAAGGCTCCACATCGTGTCGGATCTAGTCACACTTTTGCTAATGGACCAAAAGACAGCGATTTTAAGACATCAGTACCATCAGATGCATTACCCTTCAATGCATATAACGACGCTACGAAGAATTCAGTTCACAACTATGTGAACGAAGACAGAAGCGGTGTTCAAAATGTCAATTTCTGGCAAGGCAATTTTAATCTATACATTAAAGGTACGGCGGAACTTCAGTTCAACCAGCCAGGAAATGGATCGGACAACATGAATTTCTATGTCCTGCCTGGTGCCAAACTTACTTTTAAATACAATAATTTCTCAATGAGAGAACCAAACAACTTTAACATGTACATTGCAGAAGGTGCTACGGTTACTTTTGAAGCTGGTTCTAGTTCTAGTATCAAGATGTATAATCGTGGTTCTGTTATCATAAAGGGCAGTAATGCTTCTGGTGTTTATGGAAAAGGACTTATTTACAATGAAGGTACTATGACATTTGAGGGAACAGGTTCAGATTATGTCGGTTCTATTCCTCCTTATGGCGCGCAAGTTTCAAGTGCACTTGTAATCGCTAATAGTGAGTCGGAATTTGTAAACGTTGGAACACTTATATCTAAAGGTCTGCGCGTAGAAGGTTCTGGTCATTTCATGAATTTAGGTACAGTTACCATCAATGGCTATACGGTAGTTAACAGCAATGACTGTTCGTGGGTAAATGATGGAACATACAACACAGACTATTTCTTCTACCAAGCTGGCAGCACAAATGTAATCAACAATTGCAAACTTATTGTTGACGAGAATTTCTATATCGGATTGGGCGAAACAGACAAAAATAGTTTCCAACTAAATGGTAGCGCTTCTGTTATTACCAAGACTTTTGACTTTGTTGGCCCAGGCTTTATTAAGATGGGCTCCAATTCTCTATTCAAGGTAACAGAAACCGCAAACATGGCTATTACAAAGGACGGATATGGTATCTACGGGCCTTCAACTGGTAATGATGCAATATTCATGGCAAAGAAGATTGCCCGTCGTAATGGTGTTAGTGAAAACCAAGGCTTCGTTGCTAATTACTTTGGACATTTGTATGTTGTCACAGACGATCATTTCAATTTTGGCTACTCTGACAAATCTGCTGAACAGCAAGCTGCAGGCGAAGTGGGCGCACAACCTTACTTCCGTTTGGACGCAGCTTCTGGTGCTAAGATGACATCATACAATGGCGCTAATGTCACCCTCTCAGATGAAGGTTGTGGCGCTGCTTATGTAGGTACTCCTGACGAAGAAGAGCGTGAGGAGGTTCCACAGTCGTATCGCTACTGTTTCGAGGATAACTTCCCCGATGCCGGTGACTATGACTTCAACGACGTCGTGCTGACCGTCACGCCTACGCTCAATGACAAGACGCTGACCATTCAGGTTAGTCTCGACGCTGTAGGTGCACTCAAGACCGTTGGTGCCTGCATCCGTCTGCTCACCGTCAAGAGTAGCGACCTTGAGAGCTATACCGTCACCAAGGGCTTCGCATCTCCCGAAGGACAGGGATTAGGCGACTACAAGAATATTGACACTGGCGAGACCTTCGTCCCTGACAACCAGTCGCCCAACAATACCAGCAACATGGTCATTGTGCTCTTTAAGGATGCCCACTGGGCCATCAACCCCGTCAAGGCCAGCGATGGCGGCGTACAACGTTTGTACTACAATACCATCATCCGTGGTTCGGGCGATCACAACAACGCCTACGTTGATCCCGCTACAGCGACCTATACCCTTGTCTTCAAAGATGCTGACAAGGCCAGAGAGATGCTCGCTGAGAATCTCTACGACGTATTTATCGTAGAACCCTACGGCAGTGCCTATTGGGAGGTACACACCGTACAGAATGATTTCAAGACTGCCCAGGTGATTACCCCCGTCAAGCCTAACAACGACGCCTACATTAAGGCATACGGCAATAACATGCCGTGGGCCATCATGGTGCCAGGCGATTTCAAGTACCCCTACGAGTGGCAGGTTATTGGCAAGAGGGAAAACGGAGAAATCACTGGTGCATACAAGGAAGCAGGCCATTCTTTTGCTGAATGGGCAGAAAATAGTAATAATGCTACCGACTGGTATAAATATCCGACCTCTGGACTTGTTTATGAGTAAATTTCTCACTCCAATATATAGCAAAACCCTTCCCATTCGGAGGGGTTTTGTTTATTTTATACAATAAATAAGGTGTAACGTCGTTATAAACAACGTGCTTAAGCAAAAAATAGCGATAATAACCTTGCTGTTGCTGGCGGTCACAGGAGTCTGGGCCCAGCAAGAGCCGTCCTTCGCCCACTATTGGGCGATGGAACCGTCGTTTAATCCTGCGGCGGTGGGTAAACAGTCGAAGCTGAACGTGACGGGCGCCTATGCTATGACACTGACTGGCTTTGAGAATGCGCCCAAAACGATGCATTTCGGTGCCGATATGCCATTTCGCCTTATGAATCAATATCACGGTGTGGGCCTACAACTGGTAAATGACCAGATTGGACTGTTCTCGCACCAGCGTCTGATGGCACAATATGCCTATAAACTACGTCTCTTTGGTGGTACGCTGAGCATTGGTCTGCAGGGCGGCGTGCTGAGCGAGAAGTTCAGAGGTAGCGGACTGGACCTGGAAAACGGCAATGACCCTGCTTTCACGAAATCAGACGTCAATGGTGTGGCTATCGACCTGTCTACCGGACTATACTATACACATGGTCCGTGGTATGCCGGATTGTCCATGCTTCACGCTACAGCACCGTCCATTGAACTGGGTGACCGCTCCATCTACGACGTTGCCAGAGCATATTATTTAACAGCCGGATACAATATTCAGCTACGAAATCCGTTGTTATCAATACACCCCTCCGTGTTGGCACATACCGACGGCACCAGTCACCGTGTAAACGTGACGACGCGTCTGAAGTACACACACGAGCAGAAAATGATGTACGCGGGAGTGGGCTACAGTCCTTCCAATTCAGTGACAGCGCTCATCGGCGGATTCTTCCACGGCATCACTATCGGCTACAGTTACGAGATTTACACCTCAGTGCTGAAGATAGGCAACGGAAGCCACGAGTTGTTTGTGGGTTACCAGACAGACCTGATTTTCCAAAAGAAGGGACGCAACAGACATCAGAGCGTGAGAATTCTTTAAAAGTTGGGAAAGTTAAGAAGTTAAGAAGATAGATGAAGATAAAAGAACATATGAAAAAGATTATTAGCATAGCACTTTGCGCCATGATGGTGACACTGCTTACTGCCTGTTTCGGTAGCAAGATGGCGTCGTCATCAGGTGGCGAGGTTACTGGTGTCAGCGGTCGTGCTTTCAGCGAACCCGCTCCCTATGGTATGACACTCATCAAACGTGGTCATCTGCGTATGGGTATCGACAAGAAAGACTCGCTGTGGGGTAAGCAGACTCCTGTACGAGACATCTCAGTCGAAGGTTTCTGGATGGACGAGCGCGAGGTAACCAACTCGATGTATCGTCAGTTTGTTAACTACGTGCGCGACTCCATTCTGCGCGAGCGTCTGGCAGATCCTGCCTATGGAGGCGACGAGACCTATAAGATTGAGGAAGACAAGAACGGTGACCCCGTGAAGCCTCATCTGAATTGGAAGAAGCAGTTGCCCCGTAAGCCCAACGAGGACGAGCAGCGTGCCATTGAAAGCCTTTACACCACCAATCCTGTGACTGGTGAGAAGATGCTCGACTGGAAGCAAATGAACTACCGCTACGAGATTTACGATTATACGGAGGCCGCAAAGCGCAAGTATCGCACCACTCATGAGGAGCGCGTGCTCAATACCGATGTGCGCCCAAACCCCAACGAACAGATCTGGATTTCAAAGGACACTGCCTACATCAACGACGAAGGTCAGATTGTTCGCGAGACCATCAATCGTGAGCATACGGGTCCATGGGACTTCCTGAACACGTACATTATTAATATATACCCCGATACGACGTGCTGGGTCAACGACTTCCCCAACGCTGACAACGAGAGCTATATGCGCTATTACTTCTCGAACGCAGCTTACAACGACTACCCTGTGGTCGGTGTGACGTGGGAACAGGCCAATGCCTTCTGTGCTTGGCGTACAGAGTATCTGTTGCGTGGTCTGGGTGCTGCAGCCCGCTATATACAGCGCTACCGTCTGCCGACAGAGGCAGAATGGGAGTATGCTGCCCGTGGCAAGGATCAGAACGAGTTCCCTTGGGAGAATGAAGATGTTGCCAGCGGCAATGGCTGTTTCTATGCCAACTTCAAGCCCGACAACGGAAACTATACCAAAGACGGCAACCTGATAACCAGTCGTACGGGTATCTATTCATCCAACTCGAATGGCCTTTACGATATGGCTGGTAACGTCGCCGAATGGTGCTCAACCATCTATACTGAGGCAGGTGTTGAGGCAATGAACGACATCAACCCGCAGTTGCGTTATAATGCCGCCAAAGAAGACCCCTACCGTCTGAAGAAGAAGTCGGTGCGTGGTGGTTCTTGGAAAGACCCAGAGAGCTACATTCGTTCTGCTTGGCGCTCATACGAATACCAGAACCAGCCCCGCTCATACATCGGCTTCCGTTGCGTGCGCTCGCTGGCAAACACCACCAGTGACAAGGTTAAAGTAAAGAAAGGAAAGAAGTAATGACTACATACAGTAAACTGAATTTCGTCTACCGCTTACAGAAGTGGATGGACAGCGTGGCAGGACAGACATTCCTGAACTACGCCTACTCATGGGGTGCATCTATCGTTATCCTGGGTACGCTGTTTAAGTTGACCCACCTGCCAGGAGCCAACCTCTTCCTGTTCTTAGGTATGGGTACAGAGGTATTCGTATTCTTTATCTCTGCCTTCGACCGTCCGTTCGACAAGACTACCGAGGGAATGGATCTTGACATTCACATGGCAGATGAAGATGGTAGCGAGACACCTGCCGTCGTTGGAGGAAGTGCTGTACAGGGTACTGGCGTAGCTGGTGGTGGTACCATCGTCATCAACGGTGGCGGTGGAAGCATCGGTGGCGTTGTAGGCAATGGCGACGAGGCTGCCCGTTGGGAAGGCAATGCTGGCGACAACATCAGCTTTGCTGGTGGCGGTGGAGTCATCGGTGGCGGCGTTGTAGGTGGTGTTGTCGGTGGTAGCGTTGCTCCTCAGCAACCAGAGGCTCCTGGCATGGGCGAGGAGTTGAAGGAAGCTACCTCTAACTACATCGACGAGCTGAACCGCTTGACGGAGATGCTCTCAGAGGTTTCTGCCCAGAGCCAGCGTCTGACGCGCGACTCCGAGGAGATGGAGAACCTGAATCGCACGCTGACAGGTATCAGCCGCGTCTATGAGATGCAATTGAAGAGTGCCTCAGCACAAATCAGCACCATCGATGAAATCAATGAGCAGACACGCCACATGGCCGAACAGATCATCGAGCTCAACAAGATCTATGCCCGCATGATTGAGGCTATGCAGGTCCGCATGCCCCAGGTCCCATAGTTTCTCATGCCCCCCAAAAGGCTCATAAAGCCCATTAACCCCATTAGACCCATAAGACAATAAGAATACAATGGCAATCAAGAAAAGACCGGTATCTCCGCGCCAGAAGATGATTAACCTGATGTACGTCGTACTGATGGCGATGCTGGCATTGAACGTCTCTAACGAGGTGCTCAACGGTTTCTCTATTGTGGAGGAAAGTCTGAAGCGCACCACGATCAATGCCACCAAGGAGAATCAGGCCATATACGACGACTTTGCCGAACAGATGAAGAAGAACCCGCAGAAGGTTCAGCAGTGGTACGACAAGTCGCAACAGGTCAAGGAGATGAGCAACAAACTCTACAAGTTGGCCGAAGAACTGAAAGTGGCCATCGCCCACGAGGCTGACGGCAAGAATGGCGACCCTCGCAACCTGCGTAACAAGGAAGACCTGGAGGCTGCTAATCAGGTGATGCTGTCACCCAGCCGCGGCCGTGGCAAGGAGCTCTTCGACGCCATCAACAACTATCGCGCCAAGATGCTCACAATGGTCAGCGACTACCATCAGAAACAGATGATAGCCTCTAACCTGACCACCGATATTCCTAAGAACGAACAGACGCTGGGCAAGAACTGGCAGGAGTATATGTTTGAGTCGATGCCTGCTGCTGCCGCCGTCACTCTGCTGTCAAAGCTGCAGAACGATGTGCGCTATGCAGAAGGTGAGGTGCTGCACACGTTAGTCAGCAATATCGACGTCAAAGATATCCGTGTGAATGCGCTCAACGCCTTTGTCATTCCTAACTCGCAGACCATCGTTCGTGGCGACAAGTTCTCGGCACATATCGTGATGGCTGCTGTCGATACCACACAGGTACCACAGATATTCATTGGCGACAAGGAAGTCAACCTGCCTGGTGGAATCTATGAGACTGTCACTGGTCGTACGGGCGACTTCACCCTCTCCGGACATATCCAGATGGTAAATGGTAACGGCGAAATCATCAAGCGTAACTTCGAACAGAAATATACCGTCGTTGACCCCTCAGCAACAGTCTCTGCCGACCTGATGAACGTGCTCTATGCCGGCTATTCTAACCCATTGAGTGTCAGCGTTCCAGGCGTACCTCTCAATAAGGTACAAGCTACGATGACTGGTGGCACCCTGCAACCTGTTGGTCCTGGTCGCTATATTGCCCGTCCTACTGCCGTTGGTCAGAACGTAACGATTACCGTTACCTCTACCAATACAGGTCGCCCTCAGCAGATGGGACAGTTCACCTTCCGTGTGCGCCGTCTGCCCGACCCCACACCATATATTGCTATGAAGGATGAGAGTGGCTCACCTGTCCGCTACAAGGGCGGTGGTCTGTCGAAGGGCCAGCTGATGAGTGTTGATGGCATCGGTGCTGCTATCGACGACGGCATCCTCGACATTGCCTTCAAGGTACAGTCGTTCGAAACGGTGTTCTTCGACAACATGGGTAATGCCGTACCGATGGTTTCTGAGGGCGCCAATTTCTCTGCTCGTCAGAAGGAGACCTTCCGTAAGTTGCAGCGCAACCGTCGTTTCTACATCTCACGTGTCAATGCTATCGGTCCCGACGGTATTCCTCGTAAGCTGAACGCATCGATGGAAGTGATTGTTAAGTAGTTAGAAGTAGATTGAAGAAAATAAAGAAGTAAAGATATATGAAAAGAGTATTGTTCCTATTGATGATAACGCTGATGGCTGGAGGCGCAATGGCTCAGCCCAAGGCACGTCGCCAACAGCAAACACAGCAGAAGGCAGGTGCTCAGTCGCAGAACCAGGGTATGTCGATGCGTGCCCGACTGATGTTCCCCACGGCTATCGACATGCCAGAGGACGTTGTGTGGCGCCGTGACATCTACCGCGAGATAGACCTCAACAAGGATGCCAATGGTGGACTCTACTACCCCGTAGAGCCGATGGACAAGCAGGTCAACCTGTTTACTTATATCTTCAAGCTGGCACTCAATGGCTATATCCCCGTCTATGAGTACCGCCTCGATGGTAACGAGGTATTCTCTGACTCCGCAAAGGTTAAGATGAAGACCGTGCTCGACAACTACCATATCTTCTATGAAGAGAAGGACGGCAAGTTGCGCGTGGAGAATAGCGACATCCCGTCAGCAGAGGTCAAACTCTACTACCTGAAGGAGAGTGCTTACTACGACCAGGCCAACTCCTCATTCCACCGCAAGGTGCTCAGCCTCTGCCCCGTCATGTTGCGCGAAGACGACTTCGGTGGTGAAGCCTCTAAATATCCTCTGTTCTGGGTGAAATACTCCGACCTGGAGCCCTACCTCAGTCGTCAGACTGTCATGACCAGCAATCTGAACAATGCTGCCACCATGTCGATGGACGACTACTTCACGCTGAACCGCTACGATGGCACCATCTATAAGACCAACAACATGCTGGGCAAGACACTGGCACAGATGTGCGAGGGTGACACCACCAAGCTCACTGCCGAGCAGAAGCGCATCGAGGCCGAGCTGAAAGCCTTCGAAGAGAACATCTTCGGCGACAAGCACCGCAAGGACTCACTCGACTCTATTGCCAAGCTTGATCCGCGCGACGTCAAGGCTGCCAAGAAGGCCAAGCGTAAGAGCACTTCCCGCAGCAGTTCTGCAAGAGTCAAGAAGAGCAGCAATAAAAAGAGCTCTTCTGCTTCATCAGGCACTGCCCGCATGTCCGTACGCCGTGAGCGCCATTAAAAAAATGGCATTTTTGTTGGAAATGTCAGAATAAATGCTTACTTTTGTCCCCAGATACAAGTAAAACCATTTTTAAAACCAATCGATTATGAAAAAGATTTTTGCAGTAGTGCTGTTGGCCGTTGCCTTCGCAATGCCTTCAAAAGCACAATTTAGCTGGGGTATCCAAGCAGGTCTGAACATGTCAAACATCTCTGTCAAGGATGCTGCCGACAACGCAGGAACAGCAGTAAAGAGCCGTACCGGTTTCTTCGTTGGTCCGACCGTTAAGTTCACCCTTCCTCTGGTAGGTCTGGGCATCGACGCTTCTGCGCTCTACGACCAGCGTGAAGGTAAAGCTGGTGATGAGACCATTAAGTCTCAATCTATCCAGATTCCCATCAACGTCCGTTATGGCTTTGGTCTGGGCAGTGTCGCTGAGGTATTTGCATTCGCTGGTCCTCAGTTCGGTTTCAAGCTGAGCGGTGACAAGGATTGGGCAGGTGATGCTGCCGAGTGGACGCTGAAGTCTTCTAACCTCAGTGCCAACATCGGTATCGGTGCCACCGTACTGAGTAAGCTGCAGGCCAAACTGAACTATAACATCGCACTGGGCAAGACTGGTGAGATGAAGGGTAAGGATGCTGCTGGTGTCATGCAGGAGATTGGCAGTGCTAAGTTCAACGCTTGGCAGGTTTCTCTCGCCTGGTTCTTCTAAGCCATCAATCCACAACATATAAAATAAGTGCTCAGCGCAAGGCGTTGGGCACTTATTCTTTTCTGTAATCTCAGTCTGGATTGCTTATTTACTCGTGCGATTGATATAGTCTAGGATGACCTCTACAGCATCGTCCTCACTCAGATCGTCCATCGAGATGACCAACTGATAGTTGCGCGCATCGTAGCGCGACGTGTCCTCATACTTCTTGATATAGGTCTCGCGACTGGTGTCCATCTTGGCAATAATCTCACGGGCCTCACTCTCGCTGACATTCTGGCGACGCATGACACGCTGCACACGATGCTCCAACGAAGCCTGGATGAAGATATTCAGGTGATTGGGCCACTCACGGAACACCATAAAGCCCGTACGACCTGCCACCACACACGAAGTCTGTGAGGCCGCTTCCTCCAGGATATGCTTCTCGGTCTCAAAGAGAGTGGCATTGTCCAGCTTCACCTCAGCCTCCATGGGCTTAGTTGCACTGTTGACCAGCGTATTATAATAGTTGTTGATATCATTCCACCACGACTTCTTCTGCGCCTTGATTTCCTCGATGCGTTCTTTGGAGAGTCCGAATTTCTGTGTCAGACCGTTAATAATGGCCTTGTCATAGTACTTCACGCCCAACTTCTCGGCCAGCTTGCGGCCAACAGTACGCCCACCAGTTCCTACTTCACGGTTGATGGTAACAACGAATTTCTCATTCTTGTTCATAGTCTTATTTATATTATATCGTTATTCAGTTATCAATTAACAGGCTGTAAAGGTATGATTTTTTTTGCAAAACGCAAAACAATTAACAGTTTTTTCGTACTTAAAAATTCTAAGGAGCAAGACAGTTGTAGCCACGTCTGTACTAGCTGTACACAGATCTGTATTAGCTGTATACGGAACTGTATTAGCTGTATACAGTGTCCGTACTAGCCTAATACAGCACTGTATTAGCTGTATTTCTGAGCTACTGCATTATATTGTGGACACCGTGGGGAAAATTCTTGCAAAAAATTGTAAGACTTTGTTTTTCTTCTGCCTTATTACTGTTGGCATTAGTTTGTGTAGTTCAAAGTGGATCAGCGGATTGCGAAGCCACACTCTGCTTGCAGAGAACCGTCCCCATCCACTTGTAATGATGGTTGCTATGCCTATGACTGTTTATTAGAAGCTTGGCTCCTGATCGCCGCGAAGGAAGGTTATCCATCCATCCTTGTCTTTGAAGTAAAATCCTTCGAATCGAAGCGTCGTTTCATCGGCGTAGTCGAAGGTGGCAATATTGGAGTAGGCCATGTGTCCACTATTTGCACCTTCATATTGGGCATTAAGAAACAGGCAGTTGCGCTTGTCATTTACCCCTTCCGGGCTGTAGTAACTCAGTTTCCATGTACCTGAGAAGGTTCCTTCCAAAGGCTCCACATTCTCCCAATCGGTGTAGCGTTGCTCGCCGTCGATAGTGACGAGCTTGCGGGTTTGCCATTTGCGCATACCCGTCAGCGTGCCATCGGCCTGGAAGGTGAGGCGTTCGAAGTAACATTGTGTGTCACTGATATTCTCGTAGTGCCATGTGCCAACCATGAGCGGTCCGTACTGCTCATTCAGCTTCACCGTCTTTTCGTGTGCCTCTGGGTCAGCCCATTGAGGTTCGTCGCTGCTGCAAGAATTAAGAGATATTGCTATAAACAATATAGATAGAATGTTCTTTGCTCTCATTTCAAAATACTACATTGGGGA
>Ga0256405_10003652_pt1 | contig 31224 bp, 30 predicted proteins | sample RumenRJG_02DNA_FD_189096 | JGI IMG/M metagenome (GOLD analysis project Ga0256405, IMG submission 189096) | Bovine rumen microbial communities from Lethbridge, Alberta, Canada - RJG_02 | ecosystem: Host-associated > Mammals > Digestive system > Stomach > Rumen | place: Canada: Alberta...
TTCTATCATCTGTTGTATTCGTTCTATTTTCGAGTGCTTTCATCCAGCGATATGTAATATATTCAATCGCCACTTCATACTTGCCTGCAGCCATAATCGCTTTTTCGACCATACCTTGCACGTCGAGATGAGTAATTGTTACAGTAGCTTGTTTACATTTATCTTCTATATTTTTTGCGATTTCCTTTATTTCAGCGGTGGTAAATCTTTCATCCATTCTTACCTTCTCATTCGCCCTGGAAATCGCATTTACTATATTAGATTTTTTAAACTCTGCTTCTGAACCATTACGTTTTCTAATTATCATATATTTTCCTCTTTTTGCCACTTTAAAACTAACAAAAATTCACCAAAAAACAACTTGTGTTCTATCACATGGTTTTATATTTATGTCACTTGTGAAAGCTGCAAAAATACTATTTTTCATAAATTTTTACTCAAACTTTCTGTTACAAATATAGTAAAAATTTATATACGAAACAGTCCAAAAAATAAGTTCTGAAAAAGAAAAAAGACAACCAGGAGTGCTGGTTGTCTTTCAAATTCTGAGAATTTTATTAGCTTACTTAGTCGGAATTACGGCGTCTTTACCAACCCCGGCGAGCTTACTACCCATGAGGGAGCTGAGCAAGACAGTCGGATTGATACCAAGAGAGTCAGTCAAACCATTAGTAATCTGAGAGATAGTCTTGGTAATATCACCAGTGAGCTTGGCAGTATTGCCTTCACCATACATCGTAATGCTGTCAATATTTTCCATCGGCTTAGCAACAGAAGCAGCGATAGCCGGGAGAGCAGCAAAGTAAGTCTTAAGTGCATCGAGCTGCATATCCTGCTTAGCAGCGTCACCATACTTGGCCATTGCGTCGGCCTTCTTATCAAGAGCTTCAGCTTCGGCAAGACCTTTAGCCTTAGTAGCTGCTGCATCACCTTCACCTTTAAGCTTACTTGCACGACCTTCAGCTTCACCGATTGCTGCAAGACCCTTAGCTTTATTAACATCAGATTCGTAATTTGCTACAGCCATCGTCTTAATGGCAACAGCCTTCTGTTCCTGACCATAACGGTCAGCATCAGCACTTCTTTCCTGTTCATACTTTTCAGCTTCTGCCTTCTTCTGTCTTTCATACAAAGCTGCATCAGACTGCTTCTGCTTTGCATAAAGTGCAGCTTCTGCCTGGAGCATTGCGGCGGACTTTTCAGCTTCTGCCTTCTTAGTAATCTGTGCCTGAAGTTCCTTTTCAGTAACAGCAACCTTACGTTCTCTAATTTCAATTTCCTTTTCCTGCTTTGCAACTTCAGCTTCTGCAGCAGTAATGTTAATCTGCTTCAACTGATTCATCTGCTGAATTTCATAAGCAGCATCGGCAATTGCCTTCTGGTTATCAGATTCCTTCTTAAGGTTTGCCTTCTTAATTTCAAGTTCATTATTACGTTCTGCAATAGTTGTCTGAGACTTAACTTCTGCATCATTTGCTTGCTGCTTTGCAACAGCCTGAGCAACAGAAATATCCTTTTCAGCTTCTGCTCTGGAAATTGCCGCTTTCTTCTTAATTGCGACGATGTTATCAATACCGAGGTTAACAATAACGTCATTACTGTCTTCGAAGTTCTGAACGTTAAAGCTAATCAAATCAAGGCCCATAGCTGCGAGATCCGGTGTAACGTTATCGGTAACTTCCTTAGCAAACGCCTTTCTGTCACCAATCATTTCGGTAAGCTTCATCTTACCGACAATCTCTCTCATATTGCCTTCAAGAACTTCGGTTACAACACCACGAATATAGTCTTCATTCTTATTCAAGAAGTTCTGAGCGGCAATCGGCAAGAGCTTTTCGTTATCGGAAATCTTAACGTTAACGTTTGCATCGACTGATACGTTAATATAGTCTGCAGTCGGAATAGATTGCTTTGTCTTAACGTCAATCTTGATAAGCTTCAATGAAAGAACATCATATCTTTCAAGGAATGGAATTCGAAGACCTGCTTTACCGATAATATATCTTGGTAACTTTCGAATACCAGAAATAATATATGCGGTGTCAGGCGGAGCCTTGATATATGACATCACGAAGATAATACCAAGGAAGATTACAGCGGCAACAATGCCACCAATAAGGTAGATATTAGACATTTTTTACGTCCTTTTTATTGTTATTGATTTTTGTTTATGTTTTTGAATTTTTATTTTAATAGTGTTATGAATTACACTAAAAGAAAAGTAATCTAAGTTACTTTAAAATGATATCCTAAATATAATAAAAAACAGGTATCTTGTAAATACCTGTTTTAAAATTATTTTTACTTTATACCATTATTCTGCGTCAGTTAACTCATCAAGGTCTCTATTCCATGCTTTAATTACTTCATCTGCACTCATTGCATTCGGACCATCATAACTGCATACTGCATTAGGACGCTGTTCTGTAAGATCATATCTCCACCATATTTCTGCAGCTCCATATTTTTTTATACTTTCACCTGCACGTAATAATATACCGCCTACACATGTTGAATGTTTGTTATATATTTTTCCATTACCAGATATTTTAAATCCGGTTTTTCTAATTACTTCACCAATTTTATCAATCCATTCTTTTGCACTTGAATCATATTCATCACCATCAGAATCATAATCATCATCGGCTTTTAAATTCATCTTTGCAATATCTGGTGTCTTAGAAAATCTAGCTTTAATTTTATCAACTATACCTTCTTCTAAAATATAACCGTTTGCTCTTAAAATCTGCTTTGCTTCTTTTAAATTCATCTAAATTCTCCTTAACTTTATATTATTTATAATAAAAAACCTAGGTTTTTAACCTAGGTTTCATTAAGAAAAATTCAGAATTTACTTAGTTTTTGGTCTCTTGTAACCAAATACCTTCATCGTATCATCTTTCTTGACGGTCTTATCGTTCTTTTTCTGATCCTTATAATCACAACGATGTTTAGCGACAGACTTACTGAAAAGTTTTGTGATATAAGCTCCGGTACCAAGTGAATGGTGGTTCTTAGCCTTTACATTACCGTCACGATCAGAAAGCCAATCTATGACCATCTGAACTGTACCTGCACTAGTAGTCTTAGCCTCGTCGTTCAACGTAAATTCGATATTGAAATCATTTACGTAGTTCGCATTATTAGTATAGACCCAGAGATGCAGGTTGTATGTAACATCATAAAGCGGAATGTTCAAACCATTCTTCTTGTATTCCTTCTGGAATTCTTCAGTACAATGCTCTTCAACATACTGGTCAACTGGAATTCCATGTGTGGAGGCACCCACTATATTGCCATTATCATCAACTGGAATCTGACCGTTTTTCGTGATGTCATCCAATGTTGCAAGAGAACCAGTTGGAGAAACAGACGGAAGAACAATATCGACCTTGAAACCAACACCAATTACATCAGGTAATGTATCATTCTTAGGGTCAACAAACTTAACGTCATAAGGTTTCTTATCATTATACTTATGACCTTCAGAATAATATTCATCGACTTTATCCTGGTCAACCTTGGTTACTGGATTGATAACTTCAATATCAATATCTTTGGCTTCATTCATAAGAACTGTGACCGTATCAGCAGCGACGTTACCAGCCTTATCTACATATCTTCTGATAATATAGTTAACACCTTTTTCAAGTCTCTGTAATGTCAAAGTATCTTGTGTTTCGCCATTAACTGTCCACTTAACTGGAATTGCATTTGTATTGAAGTGTTCCATTGGACCAGGTTCGAGAATTTCAACCTTAGGCGGAATATCGTCGAAGATAATTTCAACTGTTGCAGATGCTTTGTTACCAAAATCATCTACATAGTCATAAGTGATATTATATGCAATATTTCCTTCCTTATTCTTAACAATTTCCTTCTTGTCATTTACAGTATATGTAACCTTAGTGCAAGAATCAGCCATGTAAGAAATTTCATAATCAGAAACTCTCTGACCAGTAAGATTATCAGTCTTATAAGAAACAACTACGTCCTTACCACCAACCTTCTTATGATAAGTAACAGTCTGAACTGTATCGATTGGTTCCATTGTCTTCTTATCGACAATCTTAGAAATTGTTACCTTATTACCATCAACAGAAATAACTTCAGAAACTTCAATAAGATTGTTACCTATTGCTGTATGTGTTGCAAGAGATTCATCAATCAAGTAGTTATATTCCTTAATCTTAATATCCTTTGTTGGGATAGTATCAAGCTTAACTGTAATGTCGAATTTCTTTTCAGACTTATGAACAGTATCTCTAACAGTTACAGTAATCGGATTTTCTTTCTTGTTGACATAAATCTTATCGTCCTTCTGTTCTTCGATTGTAATATAGTCAATCAATGCATCAGTAGACTTTGCATTTGTCAAAGTAACAACTGGAGGTGCATCATTGAATAAGATTACAACTTGGTCACAAGAAGTCTTCTTTTCGTTACAAACCTTTACTGTTGTATCTTTATGAACGGTAACATCGATAGTATCTTTTTCACACTTATCACCTTCACAAATCTGATATTCGATATTGTGGTCAGGAATGTTAGTCTTGATAGTATCTTTCTTAGGTTCATGGTTAACAGTGGTGATTTCTGTCTTTTCAGGTTCATCTAAAACTCGGATAATTACCTGAGCAGTATCATAGAATTCACCATCAGTAACGATAACCGTAACAGTATCTTTTGTCTTCTTTTCAAAGTCAATCGGATTCTTGATTACCAACTGACCAGTAGAATCAATAGAATAGTTAGTCGTATCAGTTACGATATATTTAGGTGTTGTTCCGTCGTCATCCTTTGCAGGAATCTTACATACATCCCCAGTGTAATTTTCCTTTACAGAACATGTAGTATCTTTTACATGAACTGGCTCATTAATATCAGTAACTTTAATCTTATAAGTAGCAGTATCAGCTGCACCAGATGGGTCCTTTGCAATAACAGTAACAATTACAACTGGAGTCTTTTCATAATCTACTGGTTCTGTTAATTTCAAGACACCATTAGAATCAATTGTGAGTCCAGGTTCCTTTACTGTATACTTAATTGGATCATCATCAGGGTCAATTGCTGTAATAATACCAACAATACAAGACTTACAATTTTCTGGAACTGTCAATGTGTCATTCGGCTGTAATTCCGGATTTTCATTAACATTCTTTACATTGATGATAACAGTTGCAGTGTCCTTATTACCATTTACATCAGTAACAATAACATTGACTGTATCTTTCTTTGTCTTTTCATAATCGAATGGGTCTACCAGTCTAAGAATACCAGTATCACTATCGATGCTGTAATGCACACTATCATCGCAAGTAAATTTAACAGGCTTTCCATCTTCATCCTCCCCAGTTACTTTTCCAATTTCACCAGTCGTGTTTTCAGGAACAGTGAATGTTGTGTCCTTAGCATGAACTGGCTCATCAACATCTATAACCTTGATTGTAAATGTTGTATCTTTCTTGGAACCGTCAGTAGACTTTGCTGTAACAGTTACAGGATATTCAGATTTAGTTTCATAGTCGATATTGGAATTAGTTGTAATGACACCAGTAATCGGGTCAATCTTGAAGTCGGTAGTATTAATAGAATATGTAACATCTGTGCTGTCACCATCTTTACCTGTAATTACTCCAACTGGAGTTCCAAGCTCTGTATTTTCCTTAACTGGATCAACCTTACCAGTAATAACAATATCTTCTGGAACATCGATAACCTTAACTACAACAGTAGCAGTATCTTTGAATTTTCCATCTGTAATATAAACCTTAACAGAATCAACCTTCTTGTCTTCATAATTGAACGGAACTTTAACGAATACGTTACCATCCTTATCAATCTGATAATTTACAGAATCACTGATAGAATACTTGATAGTTCCAAAGATAGAATCCTTGTCCTTATCAGTTGCATTTACATTACCAATCTTTCCTGTAGTATTTTCCTTGACAGAGAATGTTGTGTCCTTAACTTCACATGGTTCGTTAACGTTATTAACTCTGACACTTACCTTGGCTGTATCAGACAAAGTTCCATCAGATGCAACAACCTTAAATGTAAATCCTGTTTCCTTTTCATAATCGAATTCTCTTGTAGAACTGATATTTCCAGCAGTATCGATTGTAAATGGTACAGTTCCAACAATCTTGTAAGTGATCTTGTCACCATCTTCATCGATAGCAGGAACACTACCAATTATACCAGGAGTAGTATTTTCATCAACAAAGAATGTAGTATCTTTGGTGTTGAACTTAGGACCTTCGTTAGTATTACCAATCTTAATAGTTACAGTAGCAGTATCGAATAAGGTTGTCGGATTATACTTATCATAAACCATGACCTTAATTGTATATTCTGTTGGGTCTTTTTCATAATTGAAAATCTTACTTGATGTAATTCTACCATTATTATCGATTGCAAACGATGCATCGCCTTCTACAATCTTAAACAAATTCTCTCTAAAATCAGTCTTCTTATCTGGATCTGTTACAGACAATACACCAATAATAGAAGGAACTGGTAAATTTTCAGCTAACGTAAATGTGGTATCTTTGATAGACGGTGCTTCGTTGACGTCGATTACACCAATAGGAATGAGACGAGAAACTTCTACATTTCCTGTATCTTTTAATGTAACCTTAATCATGTCGACTGTAGTTGCTTCATAATCCAATGGATATTTTACAAGCTTTAATTCGCCAGTAATAGAATCCAATGTATATCTATCATTCCAGCTAGAATCAAGATAGAACTTAGTATTTTCTGTCTTATTTAAAACCTTAATTAAATCAACAACACCAGTATCATTTTCATTAAACTTATAAACAGCAGTTGTATCAAATTCAACATGACTATTAGGTGCATCAATAATTTTAATTTTTAATTCGCCTTCAGTCTTACCATCAGGAAGAATAGCACCAGAAATACTGTCAATCTTAATTACGAGATATTCATTTTCTGTCAATGTATCGACTTTAACATTTACCTTAATTGGATCGCTTGGAGTCTTTGAACCAATAGGAATTGATACTTCCTTTGGCTGATCGATGCCGCAAACAGGGAATGTAGGTGGAATATTGAAGTCTTCAATAGTTACACCATCTTTTAAATCAAAACAATATCTAAAATATACAGCAATAGTAGCAGTATCACTTAATTCAACAGGAATAATAACAGTAGAATCATTTTCTATCAAACCACCATACTTATCGAGCTTAACATCGATTGTATCAGGGTCGAATTTAACAAATCTGAAGTTTTTACCATCAATATCATTTCCAATTTCAAGCTTATTAGTCAATAACTGACCAGAAATATTAACATTTCTTCCCAAGAAAATTGAATCGGTAGAAATAAATGAACCTTGAATAGGAGCATAGTCCATATTATCAAAACTGATAACATTATTAGAATAGAACATCAAGTTACCACGATATTGGTCCTGATTCAATACTACACTTCCACTGTCAGTATCATAAACAACCTGAATTGTAGCATGATTTCCGTAAATAAAATTCTTTACGAAAATTTGTGTCAATCTACCGCCATCTTGCATCTTAACATATAAATGACTTGCATTAGTTCCACCAAGACCAAACTGAATCTTGTCAATTAAAATCTTATATGCGCCTTCGCCTTTAGGAACAAAAATAGTATCTGCAGCATCATTGCCACTTAAAACAATATCATTCAACTTAACATCAGCACCAAGATTATCCCAATCAACAATCGGCATATAAAGATTTGTAGGTGCAGCAGGAACGCTGTCCTTACAAATGTTTGTATCAAAAGAATAAGTCTTATGATCTTCAATCGCTGACAATGCATTAGCATTTGCGGTTCCGCTTAAGCAAACAGGGCTTGCGATTTTGGAACCATTTACATTTCCAAGATCAAAATCGACTGAGCGAACTGGTCCAGTAATATTATTTGGACCATCACCCATAGAAATACTACCATTTGCAAGAATTGGACCGCCCAAGGTCAATCTTGCATTAGAAGTAATATTACCTACAGTACCATTCCAGCCTGACTTGTCTGGAATACGAACATCGTTTCCCATTTTGATAAAATCATGACCATATAACTTATATTGAAGCATATAATCAAATTGATCCTGTTGACTTGCAGAATCTTCTGCTACCGATTCAAAATTAAACGGCTTATAATCAGCACTCCAGACGAATGCGATTAAAAATAGAATAATTCCGAATATTTTTCTCATTTTCTTTACCTTCTTAAAAATTCTATATATTTATAATAATCTAAGCAAATATAATAAAAAATATGGGTCTTGTAAACCCATATTTGTATAGTTTTTGTAGTATGTAAAATATTAATCCTTAAGCCAGTTTGTATCAGCAATCGTAATTGTCTGACTTAACAAATGACCATTATCAAGTTCACGTTCCATTTCAACAATTTTGAGATTATATTCTGCCAAAATACTATTGGCTTCAGATAATGTCTTATATGTAATTGCATCCATTGCTTCTTCTGGAAGTTCTCTTGAACTGTTATTGATTACTTTTACTTTCTTACACATATTATTTCTCCTTACAATCTTTCTTTGTAGCCGCATTTCTACGAATACGTTTACCGTCACCAGTCTTTGTAACCGGTAAATTCTGAATATTTAATTTCTTAACTGCGTCACAAAGAACTTCAATCTTTTCAATGATTTCAAGTTTCTTTTTAGATGCTTCGAGAGAATTTGCTAAGTCTTTAATTCTCATCATATACTTATAACAAGTATAACTCTTTAAGTCATTTACATTAAATCCGGAATTCAATTTTTCATTATCCGGATATGCTTTTGCTAGACAATGATGTGCCACGACATGCTCCCTTGGTGTTAAATAAATCCAATTTGACTCAATATCAGGCCCACCCTGACTTTGAGGAATAATATGATGTTTCTCATACAATATTCCAGGACCTCTACCAGCAGCATGTGCAATAATTGCATAGTATGCTCTTAGATAATTCATTTGTCCTCGTTTAATTTTTCAAAATAGTTCTTAATAGTTAAATCAAGTGTAGAATAACCCTCGTAACCAGGATTTTTCTTAATATCTTCTTCATACGGATGCTTCTTACAACCAGCACTACCACGTTCCCATTTCTTTTTCCAATCGTCTAGCGATTTTAAATGATAATGATATAACCTAATGTCTGCATCTGGTGCAGTAAGTCCGTATGTAGAATCCTTAGTAACATCAGAACCAACTACTTTAGCCATTCGAATCCAACCTTTACTATCAGAATATTTAACCATTGGAATATGACCTTTTTCTTCTGTAGGTCTATCGAAACTATAACTTAAATTGGGCGAATAATAAATTATAGCTTTACCCTGACTAGAATAGTCATTTCTTCTATAATAGTTCGACAAGACATAAGGTTCAGACCGTTGTTCTTTCAAATGCATGCTACTCATGTATATTTGAGGAACACAGATAACATTTAATGGCGTAAGATTAAATTCATTACCAATATCTGTATACCAGCCATGTCTAAACCAAAAATACTCGTCATCGTCAGCAAAAATTACATAATCGCCTTCATTAAGACTATAAGTATTTTTATTAAGTATTTCGTCAAATAGATTCCATTGATCTGGCCAACCAACCAGTTCTTCATAAGTATCTTTTTTATCAGTGACGACAGATTTTATATTAATACTTGACTGATTATCTATAATATGAATAATAGCGTTATAAGACTTATAATACTTATACCACATTTCAAAATCAAGTTTATTGTAAGATTTAGTTAAACAGACAATATGTAATTTACCCATATTATTAAAATATAGTAAATTATATCATATTACTGTACTGTTCTGCAAACATTCTGAATATTTTAATATAAAATTCTATAATATTCTTTGTTTCATTAGCACTGAATACTGGTTTTCCATCTTCAGTCTCTATAATATCGACTTTTAATTTAACTGTGCAATAAACACTTCTCTGATTTATAGAATAACCTATAATCTCTAATCTAGCATTATTGTCGACATTTTGATTTACATATGGTTTAAAATATCTATGAAGCTCATTTATATAGCTCTTTATATCAGTACTGATTTCATTTCTTACATCAAATAGCTTTATCTTAATAACTGCATAAATGTCATTATAATGGGTATCAATGCCTACCAAGCCGGCGTTTTCAACATCATGCATAAGTCTAAGAAGCTTATTCTTTAATTCTACATTTCTAATTGTAGTCGGTTCTTTCAGCTTTACTGTATTCTTTTCAATCTTTTCTAAAAGATAATTAGCACATTCAGCTGTAGTATAACCATTATCATAGAAATCAGAAATATCTTCATCCAATTCTCTAGGCATACTCTGAATAGTATATCCAGATTTTTTAATTAAAGAAACAGTACGGTTATAATATTTCTCGTACTGGTCTGATACTGCTACTGATTCATTAATGGACTTCTTCATAGATGCAATATACTCTCTCGGAGTAACATCAGAAACATAAGCTTCGAATACATTATTTAAATCCAAAGATGATAAATCAAAGTTTGGGTTTGCTTTTACTAAATAATGTTCTATTGTGTGCCTAAATTCTGAAAAATCCATATATCTTATTTATAACCAATATTTTAGAATTGCTTCTTAATTTGGGCTTCAACTTGGTTTTTCTTCTTCAATTTCATCCTTAAGAAGTCTCTAACCTTTTGTAAAGATGGATATTTGACAATTTGACCTTCAACAAGGTCGTTCCATATATCACAGTAGCCATTAAACCACATTATGAACCACCAATAGTTCTGAGTTCCATAAAGCTTATAGGAAATTACATCCGGTCTACATTCACAGAACTTATTGACATACATATAGTTAATCTTGCCAAAATTGAAATGATCGTCTGTAAATGAGCCTAAGTCATACTGAGCTATATTATCGACCAGTTCTTGATATAAAAATGTGCTTCTTGATACTATATTATCCATAATAAACTTTTACTTTTATATATTTATAAGTGAAAAATTTCCAGAATATTATAAAAATAAGTTTACAAAAGCATTTCTGTTTATTAAATTTGGGAAGACATTCAGAAGTCTCATTCCTCGGAGCGAAGCCCAATCCAATGGCGTTGTCGGTAGAGGGTGAGCCAGCGAAAGCCGAGGCGTGGCTTTCTAACACTGAACAGGTACTAACTGTTGCTGAACCGCCACTGACGTATTATCTAACAATTAATACATGTAGCCGCCATTGGCACGATATGATATAGTCGGAGTACAGGATGACCAGCCCGTAAGCATATCGATAAGTCCCGAGAGTTGAAGCCAGAGATCTATTCTGATTTTTCTCTTATACCTGTATAGGCTCGATGTCTCGACCAGAATATTCAACGTGTTGGTAATAAATGATATATCATAAATAGTATATGAAATACAAATCATTCAGAAAATATACAAGTCTTGTCATTGATGGAAGATTGGACGAACAAGTTTCTTTACAAGAATTAATCGATAATTTTAGAGAAGTATTCCCTTATGCTAAGGCTGACTGTAAAATTCAGCATTTTAGAAAAGAAGGTGAAGATACAAATGACATGATTTGTTATGGTCAGGTTCAATCACATCGTGATAAGCCAGCTTTTTATACTGTTACAGTAAAATTTCATAGAGATGATACTGAACTTCCATTTACTATCAAAAATTTAGGTAAAGTAGACTGTACCTGTAATGCATATAGATATAATTTAATTCATCCAAATAAAGTAAATGGAAATCAGGCTGAGCCTATTCCTTCATATGCAAGTATTTCGAACACAGTCAGAAACCCAGATAAGGTTCCATCTGTCTGTAAACACCTTTATGCATTCCTTTTATTCTTACATAATGAAGGAATCATAAGAAATGATTAAAATTTCAGAAAAATTATATATTATTGATTCATATTAAAATAATTACTATATTTGTAAAATATGAATTATAATAATCCTAACTTAAGAATATTAAATATATATCATGCAGATATGGATGGAGTAACATCTCATATTGTGCTTAAAAATTTTTATAAAACTGTCATTGGTATTCCAGTCACATATAATACAGAATGGACTTTAAAGAACGAAATCCTTACTAACTATAAGGATAAATTTGACTGTATTATTTGTACTGATTTCTATCCAGAACAGACAATCGGTTTCTTAAAAGAACAAGCCGTTACGCTAGTTCTTGACCATCATGAGAGTGTAGAACAGTATAATAACGATATCGATGTCATTATTAATACTGCTTATTCTGGAACAAAGCTTGCTTATAATTTTATATCCAAGTTTAAAGATATTAAATATCTTAATGATTTAGTCACGATTGTCAATGACTGGGATATGTTTATCTTGAAAGATAAGAGAAGTACATATTTCAATAACATGTTCTGGGAAATGGGCATGAAGTGGTTTACAAGAAGATTCATTAAAGGAAATATTACTCTATATCCTGAAGAAAAACAGTATTTTATTGACGCACAAAAAGAATTCAAGGATATGTATGAATCTCTTGTAATTTCCGACCTTGCAAGAAATGGCGTTTATTTTGAAACTTCTCGATTCCATCATGAATGTATGGAAGAGCTTAAGAAAGAAGGTTACAAGTGGTTCCTTGTAAGAAACAAGAATAATCTATCAATTAGATGCGATGATATTGATCTTACATTTGTTTGTAAGAAAATTGGTAAAGGTGGTGGTCATCCGCATGCTGTAGGTATTCCTATTTCAAAAACTGATAATGTTCCTGAACTTATTCAGAAGATTGAGCAAGAAGTAGATTTCTATTATATGAATATGACAGACTAAATAAATTTATTTAATTTTTTCACTATCTCCTCTTAGGCCGAGAACCGACTACGAAAGTGGTCGGTTTTCTTTTATAAATATATTAAACTTAATAAGAATCAACCATTTTTCAGGTTGATTTTTTGTTTGAAATAATCAGAATAATGTAAAAAAATTTTTACATAAGCTATAAAAATTACTATATTTTACATATGGCAGATATCATAATAAAGAAAGAAAATGAAAGCTTTTTAAAGATAGATTGTGATGAAGAAATGAATCACAGAATCTATAAATTATTTTCTGCTTTCATGCCAGGTTATAGATTTAACCCAAGATATATTCATAAACTCTGGGATGGAAAACATCATAGTTTTTCTCCTATTACACAGCTCTTACCAATCGGTTTACTTTCTAATTTAACTAAATGGTGTGAGCAAAACAAAATATCTTATAAGCTAGAAGATCTAGACGATGTTCATGAAACAATCGATAAAGAATGGCTACGTGAATTTATTAATGAACGTATTGAAAAATTCGATATAAGAGACTACCAGCTAGAAGCAGTTCATTCTGCACTTCAGAATAAAAAAGGTGTATTATTATCTTGCACCGGTTCTGGTAAGTCTTTAATGATTTTCTCTATTATCAGATACTTACTCGAAATAAAGAAATTAAAGAAGATAGTTCTTATCGTTCCTAACAAGTCACTCGTCAACCAGATGTATAATGACTTTATAGATTATGGTTGGCCAGGAATTGAGAACTATTGTGAAAAATTACACAGTGAAGAAAAGCCTACATATAAAGTTCCAGTTCTTATTTCAACTTGGCAATCTTTACAAATGAAGCATTTGTCATTCTTTGAAGACTATGATTGTGTTATAGTTGACGAATGTCAGCAGGCTAAAGCAAATGTATTACGTAAGCTAACAAAAGCTGCATATAATGCAGAATATAAAATTGGAACCACTGGTACATTACCGACAGAGATTGCAGATCAGCTTCAAATTAACGAAGTATTAGGAGATGTAATTTTTGAACTGAAATCAATGACATTGATTAAATCTGGCTATCTATCAGAAATTAGTATTGCTTGTCTCTTCTTAAAATATCCAGAAGAAATAATTAAGCAAAATAAGGATAGAACATTCCCAGAAGAAATTAAGATGGTTGAGGAATATCCGAATAGAAATAGTGTATTGAATTACGTCATAGACCATTCTAAAAAGACTGACAATATGCTTATATTGGTAACTCACAAAGAACATCTTAAACGAGTAAAAGAACATCTTGAACAAAGCTATCCAGATAGATATGTAAAAGTAATTACAGGTGATGTAAAGGCTAAATTTAGAGAAGATATAAGACAGAAAATTGAAAGTGAAGATGGCACATTATTGATAGCTACATATCAAACTATGTCGGCTGGTGTCAATATTCCTAAACTTCATGATGTTTTCCTTTATGCTGACAGTAAGTCCAGAATTAAGGTTCTTCAGTCAATCGGCCGTGGATTAAGATTACATAAGACTAAAAACCGTGTAATCGTTTATGATATAATTGATGATTTATCTTATGTCAAGAGAACAGGTAATATAAAGAAAAATTATTGCCTTGATCATTTTGATGAAAGATATAGTTATTATAAAGAACAAAGATTCCCTACAATAAAGAAAGAAATTAAAATATAAATACAATACATTTTGAGTTTACATTAAAGTGAGGTAAAAATGAATACAATAGCAATAATTGCAGCTGCATTCGCAGTAATAATTCTTGGCGTTCTTGTCGTAAAGTTCGTCAAATCAAAGTCAAAAGTTAAAGTCGATGTTTTCGCAGAAGATCTTGGCGAAGATAAAACCATTCAGACAGCAAGTGAACTCTGTAAGGTAAACGTAGCTGGTCCAGAACCGGCACCGGAACCTGATACAGATAATACTTATACTCCAGGCGATACTTCGGAAATTGCTGTAGTTGAACCTGAAGAAATTAATCCGATTTCATTGGAAAACCAGATTTGTCCGTTTGAAATTAAGGAAAAGAATGGTGATATTATTAAGACTGATGCTGACAGAACTGATGGCCCGGATCCGCTTGCCGAATTAGAAAAGATTATTGCTTCTGCTCCGAAGACTGAAACTAAGAATACTTCTAAGAAGGGCGGAAAGAAGACAACAAAGTCTATAAAGGCTACTAAGTCTGTAAAGAAGACTAAGGGTAAGAAGACTCAGAAGTTTACAGTTCCTGTTGTAAAGGTTGTCGAAGTTCCTGCAGAAACTCCGAAGAAGCGTGGTCGTAAGTCTAAGAAGAAAGAAGGTTAATATATGACAGAAGTAACTTGTCCGATTTGTGGTGAAACTCTTGAAAATCGTATGAAACTTGGCGCACATATGTGGGCAAAGCATAAGGTTAAACTCAAAGAGTATGAAGCACAGCATTTAGATACTGCTGCAATTAATGAAAGTATTAAGCCTGCTGAAAAACTTATTCAGCCTAGTGTCGTAAAAGAATCTAAGGAATTCGTAAATGAACAGCCTGCAGCTTTTATTGACAGAGACTTCGTTACAGAAGCTAAGAATAAGGATTCAGATTTTGTTCAGACTGTTAAGAATCCATATCGTGACCTTTACCCGTCAGATGGAACAGTCATGAATGAATGGCTACATTAATTACTAAAAAATTCAAATAAATGTTACCAAATGTAAATTTTTGGTAACATTTTTCTATATTTGTAAAATAAAGTTTACAAACATAAATAAAATGGTTATTAGTTCTGATAGGTATAAACTGGTCGATTTATACTGACTAATAGCTAAAAGACCATGATGTCAAAAATTAAAATATGAGGTAAAAGATGGCAAATAAATTACTCGCCAAAATGATGAAAGAAAAGGCTTTCGCTGACATGCTCAGAACCGAACAAAAACCGATTGAATGGTTGAGCACAAACTGTATTTCAGTAAACCTGTTGCTCTCAGGTAAAATTAAGGGCGGTATCAAGAAAGGTTCAATCAGTATGATTGCAGCCGGTTCCGGTTGGGGTAAATCTATGATTGGCTACGCAGTTCTTAAGTCTGCACAAGATTCTGGTATGAACTGCTTCATTGTCGATACTGAAAACTCTGTTAACTACGAACTTCTTACTAAGCTCGGAATTAATATGAAAGAAGTCGGTGTATTTGGACCGACAAACCGAATTCCTAAAATCAAACAGTTTATTACAAAGCTCATGAGTGGTCTTACTCTTGATGAAGCACGTAATACTTTCCTTCTTTTCGACTCCTGGGGCCCGATTATCGAAGAACAGGTTATTGAAAAGGCTGAACAAGCATCAAGTGCTGTAAACATGTCTTCTGCTAAGTTTAAGAACGAACTTGCAAACCTTCTCTTGAGTGCTGGTTTTACAACCCTCGTTATGAACCACGTTTATGCTTCTCTTGAAATGTATGGTGATCCGTATAAGATTCCAGGCGGTATGAGAATCATATTCAATGCTGAAAATATTATGCTTGGTTCTTCTACTAAGAAGGAAAAAGACAAGGATAAGAATATTCTCGGTAAGGTTATTACTGCTGGTGTTGCTAAGGGTCGTTCTGCTAAGGAATTCGTAAAGACTCAATATCTTATTCTCCATGCTGGTGGTATTTCACCTTATTATGGCTTGCTTGATGAAGCTCAGGAATGTGGTATCGTTTATAAACCAAAACCTGGATATTATGCTCGAATCGGTTATGACGTTCAAGTTGACAAGGAAACTGGTGAGCTTGGAAAACCTGAGAGAGTATGGAAAGAATCTGAACTTTACTGTGCTAAATTCTGGATTCCGCTTTACAAGGATGAAACATTTAGACATTATGTAGAAGCTAAGTTCGCATTCGAAGATCAGGTATTGATTAATGCTTCTGAAGACATTATGAAGTTGATGGAAAAAGAAGATGCTGATTTGAGTGAAAATACAGGTATCGATCCGAATGTCGCGACTTCAGGTGACGAAGAAGATTATGACGACGAAAATTAATTTAAAAACCGGGTTAAAAACCCGATTATTTTTTAAAACAAAAAATAATTTACAAAAAGTTTCTATATTTGAGGTAATATGAAAGAAACACTAATTATAAACTTATATGCTGGCCCGGGTGCTGGAAAATCTGTGGGTGCAGCTTATATTTTTTCAAAGCTTAAAATGGCCGGTATTAATGCCGAATATGTAACAGAATTTGCGAAAGATAAGACTTGGGAAGAAAATCAGAAAGTATTAAATTGTCAGTTCTATATATCTGGTAAACAAGCTTTTAGACTTGCCAGAGTAAATGGCAAAGTTGATGTAGCTGTTACTGATAGTCCAATTATTCTTGGTGCTATGTATACAGATGAAGCTCATATCAAAGCTGCATGCATCGGTGAAGATATGAAATATAAGAATAAACTTAATTATTTTATTATTCGTAAAAAAGCCTATAATCCTTCTGGTAGAAACCAAACTGAAGATGAAGCTAAAGATATAGATGTTAAAATCAGAAGTACTTTAGATTCATTAGGCATTAAATATGTTGCAGTTGATGGAACATTAGAAGGCTATGATTGGATAGTTAATGATATATTAGAATATTTAAAAGAACCAAACTTGCTTCAAAATGAAACAAAGATGCTAGAAAGCAAATAAAAATTTTCAAATAAATAATATACGGTCCTGAAAATGGGACCTTTATTTCTATATTTGGGTTTGGTTATGGAACAAGAAACATTTTTTAATACATTTCCAATCGAGCAATTTCGCCGAATGGTAATGCATATAGACAGGTTTGATCCTGATGTTATTGAAGAAGAAACAATTAAAAGTGTAAGCGCTATTGATAAAATGGATGCACTTACAGAAAAACTGATTGAAGAAAATTTATAAAAATTCAATTAAAAATATTTTGTTGTGATTTAAGATAGATTGTTTTCTATATTTGAGATGTAAACTTTTATAAATGGAGGATTATGACAGATAGTGAATTTGAAAAAGTAGTAATTAAAACGTTATATGCTAATCCGGATGCATCTAGTAAAATTATTCCAGAATTAGATGTTAATTGGTTTATTCAAGTTGACCATAAGTATATTGTTGATGCTATTGCCAGTTATAATGCAAAATATTCAACTCTTCCGAATGCGATAGAAGTCAAGCGACTTCTTAAAGACGAAAGAAGTGTAGAGGAGTTTGATAAATGCATGGCAATTCCTGATGCAGATGTAAATACACCTTATATTCTTGATGAAATTCAAACTTTTGTCAGACAAAGACTTGGTAGACAAGTATGCATGGCTTATAATGAATACTGCACTACTGGTAAATCAAAAATAAGCTTTGCTGATGAAATGGCTTATGCTCAATCATTTACATTTGATACTAAGATTGGTTTTGCATTCTGTGAAGAACCAGAAAAAGTATATAATGGAATTGTAGCAAATGAAAAAGTAGTTCCGCTTGGTTGTACTACACTTGATGAAATGATCCACGGTGGTGCTCATGAAAAGAGTATGACACTTGTTATGGCACCTACAAACGTTGGTAAAACTTTATTCCTTTGTTCATTTACTACTGCAGCAATTTTATCGGGTAGAAAAGTATTATATGTAACATTCGAAGATTCAGAAGTTAAGATTGGTCAAAGAATTACACAAAATCTTTTCGATATTACTCAGTCACAATTATATTCTTTATCTAAAGAAAATTATGGTAAACTTTGGAAAAAAGCAATTGGTCAGATTGGACATAATAAGCTTATAATCAAAGAATATTCTGCTGGTTCTATGAATGCACTTGGACTTAGAGCATTATTAAAGGACCTTAAAGAAAAGAAAGATTTTGTTCCTGATATGATAGCTGTTGACTATATCGGATGTATGATTCCGAATGGTCGAACAAATGTTGATATGAATGATAACTCTAAGCTTCGTTCAGTTTGTGAAGAAGTTAGAGCTATCGGAATGGATATGGGAATTCCTATTATCTCTGCAGCTCAGGCAAACAGAGGTGGTTATGGTAAAGCAGAAATTGGTCTTGATGATGCAGCTGACTCTTTCGGCCAGACTATGAAGGCAGATGTTATTTTTGGTGTTACTCAAACGCCAGACCTTAAATCTGCAAATATGTATACCGTTAAACTCTTAAAGACTAGATATGGTCAACCACCTAATCCGATTGTAACTATCGGTGTCGATATTGAAAAGCAAAGAATTTACGATTTGAAGACATATAGTAATATTCAACCTACTGGAACACATTATAATTCTGAAGACGAAACGGTTTTCGAAAATAAAGAACCTGACGTCAATAACTTTACATTCTAATTGAGGATATATGATAGACGAAGAAAACTTATTAATTAAAGAAGATTATGTAGATGGTTGTTCTAAGGATAGTTTTTATAAAATCCTCAAGGACAATGGCATTGATATGGATAATGTCGATCCAAATGATAAGCTTCCAGAATTCTTGATTAAAGTTATCAAGAATGAACCAGCAGAATATAACAAGTTCAATAATATTCTGTATAAGTTGCACAAGAACAAGATTATTAATATTCTTGATTCTATAGCTTATATTGAAGATGATTGGCTTGAATCTGCAGTCTTGCTTAAGTGTCTTGACGAATTAAACTATTTCTCATTACGTAGTGAACTAAAGAAAAAATTTAAGGTCACTCCAGAACAATCAGGTCTTGAAAGTCTTTTCACATGATAGATAAATACCAAATTTACATGCTCTATAAGAGTATCAAGAAAATTTGGGAGGCTAAGCGTTTTAATACCGTTCTTGTGAACGATATGTTAAACGATACTCTCGAAGATTTCTTGATTAACCAATATGTTCAATCTAATAGCAGGGTTGAATATATATCTAATTATTTCATTCCAATTGTCAATGAAATTAACTGTAATTTAACAGATATTGAGCATTGGACTATGTATTTTATAGAAAAATGCCTCGTAGACAAGAATTTTCCCAAACCGGACGAAATTAATAACATAAATAAAATGAAAGGCTACATGATTTTTAAAAATCGTCCAATCATAGCTGCTCAGATTAACGAGATAAATAAACTTATCAAAGCTAATGATGGCATCAATGAACTTTTCGATACAAAGTTCACTCTTTATGAGACCGACGGTAATCAAGAAAATCAAGCCTACAAACTATATAAAATGAGCAAAATAGACCCAGAATTTTACATACAGGGTTACAGAGCAAGAAAATTTGAGATAAATAAGGATTTGATTAAAGACATTGATTACAAGAGGTTTATTACATTCACAGAGATCATTATTAAATTACAACAAGAAATCTCAAATAAAAATGTAAAGTAATGGAAACATTTTGTTTTGTTTCTATATTTGATATTGTCAATCGAATGAACGATTGAGAAAACATAAAGAGGAAAAATAATAATATGCCAATTAAAAGAAGCTTTAGCAATATTTACAGTGAGATGGACAAGATCAATGTAAATCGCAAGAAAGAAAACACAGAAAAGAAAAATTACGAGATCGAAGGCTTGTTCAAGCCGAAGATGGTCAATGGTAAGTTTTCTATCGTTCTCCGTTTCCTTCCGTCACATCCCGATGAAGAACTTCCGTGGATTGAAAACCGCAACCACTTGTTCCAATTAGATAATGGTTCATGGTTTGGTTGTGATTGCGCCAAGAAGTTTAACAAGCCGTGTCCGATTTGTGATTACAACTCAAAGGTTTGGGAAAAGTACGGTAGAACAGATGAAGCACGTGCAAAGGTAAAGGCAAAGTGGCGTCCGAATTACTATTCTAATATTCTCATTATCAAGAATGATAACCAGCCCGATACTGTTGGTAAGGTTTATCGTCTTCAGTATGGTCGTGCTATTATGAAGAAGATTCAGGAAGCTATGGAAAATAAGGATGATCCAGAATTGGGTATCATTCCTGGCATCAACCCGTTCTCTTGGTGGGGTCCGAATGATGAAGCCGTTATCAAGGGTGATGAAAAGGCTGGTGCAAACTTCGTTTGGGAAGCAGTTCAGGGTTCTAATGGTCCTAACTATGATTCTTCTCACTTCAATCCAGCTCGTCGTATTTCTAAGTTCGGTCCTGATGGTAAGCTCCATAACTTGACTGACGATGAAATTGATGCAATCGAATCTCAGCTTTATACTCTTAAGGATATTGAAATCAAGGAAGATGCAATCCGTTCTTACGGTGAAGTTCTTGAATTCTATAAGAAGAAGTCTGGTGAAGACCTCATGGCTGAATTCACTGATGGTTCTAGCGATTATGCTGCAACAACTAAGTCTCATATTCAGACTGAAGAAGCTGACGATGAAGAAATGTTCTCTGGCACTCCGCTTGAAACCAAGAAGCAGACTGTAACTGAAACTGTTAAGAAGGCAGATTTCACTAACAGCATGCCGTTTGATGAAGAATCTGAATCTCAGGATAATGCAGAAACTGGAATGGTTGATGCAACTGAAGAAGACGATGATGACTTCTTTGCTCGTTTAGCTAATGGCTAATTTAACTTAAACTAATACGGGTATAAAAAACTTATACCCGTATTTTTTCATTAGGATTTTTTATGAAGAAAGAAAAAGTTACAAAAAAATCAACAAAGAAAATTGATTGGGAACGAGCTAATAATATTGCTAATTTATTAGTAATTTATTCTCAGTTTATGCCTAGAATTGATAGCGGTGAAATTCCATTACTATCTAAAGAATTCGTATTTAAGAATCTTCTTGGTTTGACTGATGAAGAATTTGATACAAATGAAAAACTTTTGTTCCAAGAATCACAACTCTTCTTAATGCAATAAATAGGCATAAGTCTGCATTAGAAGCAATGCAGAAAGAAGCAAATCAAGAATTGCAAGAAATGTTCGATAATGAACCGAAAAAGAAATCTAAAAAGCAAAAGGTAAACTAATGATTGATACAAATTCTATGTATGGTAATGTTGCTGAAGAAGTTGATAGTTTTCAACTTATTCAGAAGCGTATGGCAGAAAATGCAAAGAAAGTAGCTGAAGCTGCAAAAAAGACTGAAACTAAATCTGATGAAATTGTAATTCCTGATTTTCCAAAGGAATTCGTAGCAGAAACAGCATTGTCTACTATGTTTAATATGCAGGAAGCATTGCAGAATATTCTTGCTAAGAAACGTGGAACACTCGCACCGACAAATACAGAAGATAACTTTAAGAATGCAGTTCGTTCTGGTTATTTTATGATGTCTACTGTTACTGAAATCTGGGAATTCTTTGACCAGCTTAAGAAAGATAATTATGAAACAACTGACCTTGTTAAGTATGAAATTATCGATGCTTGGCACTTCGTTATGAACCAGTTGCTTTATCTTAAGTATAAGCCGAAGTATACAATTACTCAGCTTTATGATTTTGCAACAGAAGATTTGAAGACTGGAACTATTGGTACTTCTGACCTTCATTATCTCGTCGGTGAATTCATTGAAGCTGTTGGAGAACTTTATCAGGCGAGTTCATATAAGGACTGGAAGACTTATGATAAGTGGAAGGAAGATCCTCTTAAGATTCAGGAACTTGGCGATACAATGTTGATTAAGTTCTTCAAGATTTTTGTTGCGATTAACCTTACACCTGATCAAATTTATCAGTTCTATTATAATAAGAACATCGAGAATATTGAGCGTCAGAAAGCTGGTGGTCGTTACGAAAAGTAATTAAAAGTGGGAAAGCAATTTCCCATTTTTATTAAATTTTTTAAAATATTTTTTTGTTGTAAAATTTTGTTTATAAAATACTATATTTGTAAAATAAAATGAGAACACTTCAGTATATAGAAAATCAGTTTGATAACGTTATGAAGGCATTGGAATGGAATAAGTCAACCCAATCCAAGTTTACATATGTTATAAAGCATCCGCTGATAATCACTGAAAAAAGTATGATTCCACAATGGAAATTCTGTACTGTAAATGGTGATAAGCGTTGCACTGATAATATTGGAGTGTCTGATATTATTATTCTGGATTTTGACGATCCAACATATAGCATTAAAGAATTCGAAAAAACATTTAGAGAATTTCGTTATGTTCTTCATACATCACATTCTTATGATGGAACAAACCAAAAGTTTAGAGTATTCTTATTCTTAAACCAGGAATATGACTTAAACCGATTATTCTTTAAATGTCATAATACAGCATTTAGTCCTTATCATATGCTTATTAATTATTTTAATAAGGTTGATAAGGCAAGTTTTGTTAGAGCACAGTTCTTTAAGCTTCCTGCAATTAAAGAAAAGGGAGCACCATATTATTATAAGTTTAATAATGGTAGACTTTTCAATCCATATACAGATATTGGATTTGAAATGAAAATGGCTTATGAATACTGTGTTGATAAACAAGAAGAATATCTTAAAGAACTTGATAAAGAAAATCAAAAATACAGGTCTAAGTTTGGAAAGATTAATTTAACCAAAGCCAGAGAATATATCGCAGAAACAATCGAAAATACGCCAAATGGTGAAAGACATAATCAGATATTCTCATTAGCATGTTGGTTTAAAAGAATTGGTGGAACCTATGATGAATTTGAACAGAACATGCCATCTTGGGCAGACGGTTCCTATAATAAACAAATGAAACATATTAGACTTGAGTGGGCGAGATTGAGATAAAATAGAGGTAATATATGGACGTATATGAACAATTATGGTCAGCATTTAATGACATCTTTTTTGATGAAAAGCCACATAAGTATACTGACTCATTAGGAACTAACTATACCTCAGTTACTACTTTTGTGGGTCAATTCGAAGCGGATAAAGATTGGGATTTTATTGCTGAACGTTCAGCTATAAAGAAGCTTACAGCAGAAGGCTACAATGTAGATCTTTCTAAGATTCATGATAAGAAACGTAAAGAAGAAGCTAAAAAACTTATTACTGAAACCGCACAGAATCTTAGAGCAGAATGGAAACATTCAGGTGATATTGCTTGTAGCCTTGGAACAATGGTTCATGCTGTTGCTGAACTTGGTTGGCAAAATAAAGAATACTATCCTGATGATAGAGAATTTGAAAAATATCCTGAAATAAAGGAAGATTTTGATTATCGTAAACAAAAGATGAAAAAGATTATGTCGGATATGAGAAAGATTTATATGCCGATAAAAAATGAATTGATTGTTTATGATCAGGATTGGAAACTTTGTGGAACAATTGACTTTTTAGCAAAAGATATGAGAGACGGTTCTTATGCTATTATTGACTGGAAGACCAATAAAAAATGGGAATTCGCAAATAAGTATGATAAGCTCAAAGCACCGTTTGATAAACTCGATGACTGTAATATTTCACATTATGAACTTCAGTTGAATATATATAAAGCGATACTTGAAAAACATACCGATATCAAGGTCAAGGATTTAATTCTTATTCATATTCCACCTAAAGAAACTGGTTGTGCAGAAGTTCATAAATGTCAAGATTTACAAAAGACTTTAATTCCTTACTTAAATAAAATTGGAGAAAACAATAATGAAAGTAGAACAAACTAATTTAACCAATATGCAGGTTAAGCAACTTTTCGAAGAATTTAATGCTCATATTAATGAACCTGGCATTACTGCTAAGTATTCATGGTGCATGTTCAAGAATTGTGAAGTCCTTGCTGCACCGTATAATGCTCTTATGGCTCAACTTTATGACCAGCGTCGTGAACCTGAATTCCAGAGCTTTGTAGCAGAAAATGATCAGCTCATTAAGGAATATGCAAAGAAGAATGGTGATCAGATTGTATATGATGCAAAGAATCAACCAGTTCTTGATGAAGCTAGAATTCCAGAATATACTACAAAGGCACAAGAACTTCGTGAAAAGTATAAGGACTTCTTTGCTAAGTCTGATGAAAAGCTTAGAGGAAATGCAGAAATCTTTAATACTCCGGTTCCTGTAATGCTTACCAAGCTTGAAGTTAGCGAAATGCCAAACGTTGTCAAGCCTTGGATTGTAGGATTGCTTGGTTATTAATAAACAATAAACAAAGCATAGGCAATAGACCGGGTTTTTAACCCGGTTTTTTGTTATAAATATATAAAGATTATGATTAGTAATAAAGATATTTTTAATGTCAATAAGGTTGTAATGCCATTTAGTGGCAAGGATATAGACTCAATTATATCCAAAAGTGTCATATCTGGCTATATTGCGACTACCTATGATGGTTTAATTGACAAATTGAAAGAAATTTCATATGCCACACAATATCCAGTAACTTTGAACCCAAACACTATCTTTGTTGGTTCTAATAACCCATTGACTAGAAATAATGTTATTATTCAAGTTGAAGGCACTCAGCTCTATACTGAATTTATTAATACTGTCGTAAAACAAGGTGATAGTGAAAGTTGGTCTAACTTTATTACTTATTCTGAACTTTTAAAAGATGAAATCAAGAATCTTAAAATTACCGCATATAAAAAATTCTTGTGGAACTATCATAATATCGATGCATGGTTCTCTACCAAGAATATTGGTTTAATTGTTAATGATAAGAATATTCTCTTAACTGACTTTAATTCATTTAGAGATAGAATTCTTAAGACCGATGATTTTGAAGGATTTATTGATTGCTGTGTAGATGAAGATGTTAGAAAGGCTATAAACTTTATTGTAAAGAATGGCTGTGAACTTTTAAAGAAATATAAAGTTGAGCTTAATAACCATATTGCTAATGACAATAAGCGTCAAGAAACGATTATGTTAAAGAATCCAATTATTACAAAGATTTATTTACAGTCGTCTGTTGCAAATCAATGTAGAAAGGATTGGCCTAAGATTAAGTTCAATACATTGGATAAGAAATCATTTGATACAATAGGACTCTGGGACGTATAATATGGCAATAAAAATTTTAAATCATGTTGATATTGAAAATACTGTCAGATTCTTTGATTCTATCCAAGAAGATTTATCTCGTAAAGAAAACTGGGATTTTGGATATTCTGCATTAAATACTGAAAATCCACCTCGTGAACTTATGCTTTATGGTGGTGAATATAACGAGGATAAATCTGTTTATCCTGGTAATACTATTTTCTTTGATTCAAAACCAGCGACAGCACATATTTCTTCTAGTGTTGAAAACATTATTTTTGATACTACTCCACCAGAAATTATTTCAACTGATTTCACGTCTGTTGTTTTTGCTAAATATACTACACCTAAATTTAAAGGAAAAATCGTAATTGATTCTGACACATTAATTGATTTATGTCAATTTAATATTTCATTACAAATTAAAGAATTAATTGACGACGAATATACTGATAAAGGTGATCCAACTCCATTAATTAATATTAAACGATTTGGTGCAGAAGAACCAGTTTTTAATCCATATTTAACTAATTTAAAAATAAATCGTAATAATACTACTTATACAATAACATTTGATTTAGACGTTGATTATTTTAAAGATGAAGTAAAATTAAGTAGCTTTAAAATGCAATTCTATGATATCTGCGGTAACTTCACAGATGTGGTTGAAACAGATATTTATGAATGGAAAGTTATTGATATCGAATTAAATAGTAGTAATGTTCAGCATCTTATTATAGAATTTGTAGAAGTATATCCAGAAACTAAAGTTCTTAGCAAAAATATTGTTGGTTATACAAAGGTAAAAGTATCTAATCCTAATAAAGATTTATGGGACTATGCTCCTCATGTAGAATTGGCTAAAGATAGTATAGGAGCAATAAATCCATTTAATATGAATTATGATAAAAATACTGGAACTTTAACTTTTTATGTTACAGATATTAATAAAAAAGGTAGTGTTATTGTGGACGCTTGGATTGATTTTAGTACAATAAATCCAGATATTGCACCGATTTTAAAAGCACTTACTTTTGCTGAAGGTATATTAAAAGATTTCATAGTTCAAGATGAAGGTAGACTTTATAAATTCAGACCATATATTCCTAAATATATGAATGAAGATAAATATGGTGAATTTGTATTGTTTACAGAACTTTTCTTGAATACTTCACAAGAAAGCTTAAATAATGGTAATGCTATAAGTACACTTGAAAAAATTGCACGTATAAATAACTTTAACGATATTGACCATATTGAAAATCCGTTACTTCAATATTATAAATCTCAATTTAATTTTGAAATATCGCCAAATTTAAATAGTTTATTAGAATTTTTAAATAACAAAAATGATATCAAGAATGGTCAAGATAAGGCTAAACAGGAATAAAGATGGAATATTCAGAAAGCATTAAACGAGAAGCACTTGCTCTTATAAAATATCTTTATAAGAATATGCCAACTTATAACCAGATAAAAGGAACATATGTTGGCATTCAGTATGTTTTAAATATGTTAGGCCTTTGTTCTTCTATTACTGAAATTTGGTCTGATAAGGCAGAGTCTGCATTAAAGAATTTTGCAGAAACTTCTAATTTGATTCGTGCTGATGAATTAAACGATGTTAGACAAAATGTAGGTGAATTAGGAAATGCAAAAATTAAAAACTATTTTTTGACCTCTCGATTTGATGTTGACTTTACAAATATAGAGGGTCAATCGTTTGAAGACTTTAATAAACAGTCAGAAACACTTATTCAAGTTATAAATCAAATTAAACCTGTTACTCGTGTTTTAAGAAAACTTTATTATACTTTAAAAATAATTACAGACTTAACACTCCAATCTATATCTGTGCATTATAGTAAAGATATAGACATTTATGCATATGAATATTCTTGGGATGTAACTAAAGGCTTATTCAGAGATAAAACTATATTTGATAAAAATAGTCAATTACTTTATCAACTTTATTTACCTTATTCGTCAATTCGTGAGAAAGCAAAATGTTTAGGTAAATATATTAATGGCTCATGGGATCCTATCCAGTCTCCTACCTATCTATCATATACATTAAACAATACATTTTTTAATTTAAATGATTTAAAAAGAAAATTTAAAGTTTCTAAACAAGATACATTTAGTTTCTTTTTAATCGGTACTCATAATGGCTCTATATTATCAACTGAAGAACCATTTACATATCCTATTAATGATGAATATGGCGTTTCTATAGATAATGATAATTATGGTATTATAATTAAATTTAATGGTGCTGCAGCAACTGTAATTCAAACAATTATTCGTATATTATATGGCAGAGATGAAAGAATTGATAATTTGTCAAAAATAAACTTAAATATTCAAAGTTGTTTTTCATTAGCACCTGGAACTGACTATATCTACCAAGATTTAGAACGATTTGATTTTGAAGATACTATTGCAATCCATGGCTTTAAACCTGAAAATGCAAGTGAAAATGATATAATATTATTAGCGCCAGAATATCCAGAAGGTCAAGTATCAACTACCGTATTTGAACAGGAAAAATTACCGGATGATTAAAATAAAACCAGCATTTAATGCTGGTTTTATTTTATAATTAATCAATTATATTTTTTGGAACATTAAACTTACTACCAATAAATGTAGTTCCTACTTTCATACCACCATTAATAGATGATACATTATAAACAAAATCAGTTCCCATAATCTTTTGTTCTTCTAGTGTTGGACTGAATGTACCATCTTCAAAATAAGTGGTATAATAAGCAGAATAAGGATTACCATATTCATCAACCATTTCTTTGTGACCAAATGTTACTGTATCATCTGTAAATTCACCAATGCCTGACATAGATTTATAATACTTCTGTGTAAGATAATTACCAGAATATGCTGTAACCATGATTTTATCTACATAGCTATCTGTTTCTTTATTATAAACAAGTTCTGGAATCGGTGTTTTATTACCTTCATCGTCAACTAAATACTTTTCATAATAATTATTCTTATCTGGTAATGCACTAGGAATCAATGGTGCTGCACTTGAATAGAATGTAGACAATACAGCACTTAATTGCATTGCATCAGCATCATAAGTTGTCAGTTCATCTGTCTTTATATAATTATAAACTGTATAATGAGATTTAGGATTACCCTCTTCATCATATGTATGAGTAGTAACTGGCTTTCCATCTAATCTATAGACATTACCAACCTTTGTATTATAAATTTTACCAAAGTCATACTTATGGTCTAAGCTACCATCTTTATTACCGAATGTAGATGCATGATAAATAAATCTATCATTACCAGTTGCCAAATAAGTATTAATACGTTCAATAAGCTGTGCATCCTTAATTGGCTTATATAAAACTGCTTCCATGTTAAAACTGAAGGAAACAGTAATTCTTCTCCAATCTTCTTCACCCATGCTATCAGAATCAATTGTCCAGTTTATAGAATCAAGCTTTAGCTTAATACTTCTACGCTTATTAAAGAACCAGAATTCCTTTATATCAAAGAATGCTGCTGGTTGGAATCTAACCGCAATCTGTTCAACAATCTGCTGTGCGTCAGTCATCTTTTCGCAGTTAGCTTCCATTGAAATTCCAAAATTATAAGGAACAGGCTGAACATCAGACCAGAATTGGTCTTGCATAGTTCCTCTAATACCAGCACTCTCTAAATCTGATTCGTAGAATGCTCTTTGTTCATAAATGCCTTTTGCACGCTCTGTCGCAAATTGCATAGAATCAAGCCTATATGTCAAGTTAGGTAATGAAATATAATATTTCTTACCAGACTCTTCCTCGGTTCTAAAGTCATGAGACTTAGCTCTAGGCCCAAACTTAATTGGAACATTTATTGTCTTTACTGGCTCACCCTTCTTATTAAAGCGAATTACATGTATCTCATTAAAGAAATTACCAAAGCCGATAAACAATGCTCTCATTGTATCTGCGAAGTAATAATTTCCAGGATAGCCAAAATTTGGAGCACCATCTATAGTGCCTTTCCAATAACCGTGCGTAGACGGATCATAACCTTGTTGTGTATAATTTGCCATACATTATTTATGATTTTTAAATTGTTTTAAAAAATTAGCACCATATATTTTTTTAACATAATACATAATATTTCTAATTTCATTATATTTCATAATTTTTACATTATTATCTAACATACATTGATATTTAGCTTTATATTCATTTTGTAGTTCTTCATTTAATATATTGAATGGACATCTAAAATTTCCAAATTTATCAAAAAAATGATCACCTTTAATTTCAATGATTTCATCTCTGATTTTAAAATCTGGAAAATAAAAATGTTCTTTATTATTAACAATATAGCTAAATTTAATATTAGGTTGATATTCAAATTCTATATTATGATCTTTTAACCAAATATAATATGCTAATTCCCATGATGAATCAAAATTTATATTATTGTATGTATATTTTTGTTTACTTTTTTTATGAATATCATGAGATTGCCCTATATATTTAACACCATATTTTTCTAAACATGTTTTTATACTTTGTTCTTTAAAAGCAGAATATTCTAAATATGAAGAAACACCATATTTTTCTAAGCATGTATTTATACGCTTATTTTGAACTTCTGCATTTTGCATAGGACTATATGTGCCGTATTTATCTATATTTGTTTGTTTTATTCGTTCTTGTATTTCTTTATTCTGTAATACAGTTTTATATCCATATTTTTCTAAACATGTTTTTTCTACTTTTTGATATATTTCTGGACATTGTGCTGGAGCATCTACGCCATATCGTTCTTGACATGTATTTTTAAATTTTTCTTTAAAATCTGTTGATTTTGAATAATGATCTACACCGTATTTTTCCAAACAAGTTTGTTTAGTTTTTTCTATATTGTTTTCACTTTGAAATGAATATTCTACACCATATTTTTCTAAACATGTTTTTCTACTGTTTTCTTTAAAATTTTCTGATTGCGATGCATATTCAACACCATATTTTTTTAAACATGTTTGTTTAGATTTTTCTTTCATTGAATCTAATTTATTTGTACTTGTAACACCATATCGAGCTAAGCAAGTTTGCTTACATTTTTCTTTTGATTCATTAGAAACTGTACCACATTTGCTTGAGCAATAATGTTTATATCCTTTTGATATAGATTCAAAACTAGTGGGCTTTCCACAAACCGGACAAATACCCTCATTTAATTTTTTTAAGTATTTGTCATAATATAATTTTGCGGTTAATGGTTTATGTTCATTTTTTATATGAGATGAAAATGAAAATATACTATTAAACGACTTATTACATATTTTACATATAAATATATTATCAGACATGATTAGCCTCTACTTATTAATTGTGTTTGTTTTGGCTGAATCTCACACATTCAGCCTTATTTTATTTATACTGTGAAAGTGAGGATATTTGTATTTTTCAGAAAAACGCAGATTTGAGAGGTCACGGACAAGAAGTAGAAGTGACCAAAGAACAAATGGATGAATATATCAAATGTTAAAGAGA
>Ga0256405_10003653_pt1 | contig 31209 bp, 30 predicted proteins | sample RumenRJG_02DNA_FD_189096 | JGI IMG/M metagenome (GOLD analysis project Ga0256405, IMG submission 189096) | Bovine rumen microbial communities from Lethbridge, Alberta, Canada - RJG_02 | ecosystem: Host-associated > Mammals > Digestive system > Stomach > Rumen | place: Canada: Alberta...
GACTAAATTGGTGTGGCAAGGTTTCGGCTACACATAATTGACATAGTCTGTCCCTATCCATTTCAGAAGTTCTTGCCAGGCTTCTTTCAAGAAGCCGCGTAACCCCTTAGAAGGGATTTAGTATGAAAAAACGAACCGGGCAGCACGAAAAAGTGTTGCCCCGTCGCTGCTTGTGCGCCCGACATGGGCAAAGTCTAACGGGTGAAAGTCCCGAACCCACCCGGCTGCGGGAAGGGTATAGCCGAACACCAGGGGTGTCCGCCGTGAGGCGGGATCTGAAGGAAGGTGGAGGCAAATCTCCGGTCTGACGGCCAGAAATCGCATAGAGGCTGGGAGCAAGGATACAGATGCCCCTGCGGATATGTTTACGACCCCGCGAAGAGCGATCCGAAGCACGATATTCCGGCGGGGACGAGGTTCGAGGATCTCCCCGACGACTGGCGGTGCCCGCGGTGCAAGCGGAAGAGAGAAAAATCCGAAGCGCTTTGACAAAAAGGACAGGGAAGTACGGAGACACGAACCGCCTGACGGAAGCGGAGAAGCTGTACCTTGATGCCCTTGCCATCCGGCGCGGACCGGCGGAACAGCATCCGGAGGCGTATGAGCCGGATGTGGCGGCGCCCTGCTCGGATGAACGCGGACATCGCACACAAATATTTCCCTCCGAATGCAAAGAAGCCGTCGCAGGACGCCGGTCCGTTCCCGGGTCCCGCAGCAGCTTCTTTTCTCTTCATGATCAGTATGTTCCCGTTCACCTCAGCCTGCGGAAGGCCTCGCTTGCGAAGGGACTGAAATCGCCGGGATCGATCCGGATCTCCGACGGGTCGGTGTCCGAGAGATACCCCTCCAGATCCGCGAAGAACTGCATGTAGATGCTGTGATTGCGCAGATGGGACGGCGCGAGGAAGTCCTCCTTGGTCCGCTCGAGCTCCTCCATGAGACCCAGCCGGGCCAGCCTCCGCTCCTCTGCGATTCCGGCCGCCTCCTTCGCCGCGGACGCCGGAACGGTGCCGGAGCAGAGAGCGCAGATTTGCAGAATCGCCAGATAGTCGGCGGTCAGGACCTTCACGTGCGCGGCCTCCCAGGCGTACCGGCGGGCCATGCGGACGTCCGAAGAGCAGTCAAGGGCGATCTCCCGCCACAGCCCCTCGGCCTCGGCCGCCATGGCGTTCAGATCGCGCAGGACGCGCTCGTATGCCTCCCGGTCGTTGAGGAGCGTCTGCACGGCCTCCCCCGGGAAGGAGCGCGGATAGGGCTTCCCGGCGCGGACATAGCTGTAGAAATAGTAACACAGCACGTGCATCAGGATCGTATAGTTCGACGGCAGGCCGGACTCATCCGCCCGGGGCTCCGTGTCGAGCATTTTGTCCTGCAGACGGAGCGCGCGGAGAGCCTTGTCCGCCTGCGGTCCGAAACGGGCCTTCGCGTAGGCTTCGGTGACCGCATCCGGCGATTTGAAGTTCTCAAAGCACCATGCGGCGACGGACTGCGCCATATGGACCCGGTCGAAGCTCTCGTCCCACGCGGAGTAGCTCTGCATTCCCTCGACGCCCTCCCGGTGCGCCATCTCCCCCAGCAGAAAGACGTTCTTCAGGGGATAGGAGACGATGTTCCAGTGGTAATACCCGTTCCAGGGCTTGACCGTGCGGCGCAGGCCCTGCTCCGGACGGGTGGTCTGAAATCCCAGTCCCTCCCGGCGGTCGCTGTAGGTCCACCAGTCGATGACCGCCGTGTCCGCCAGATCGTTTTCCAGAATCGCCCGCCGCAGCTTCTCGGTGGAATCGGATTCCGTCCCCGAGCCGTGTCCCAGCAGCATGTCGTGGTACATGTAGACGTTCTTCATGCCGCGGTCCTTCAGATGCTTCATCAGCCGGATCACGTGATCGATATAGAGCTCGTCCTTCGGGATGCCGCGGCAGAGGGGGCATTTGCAGAAGTTGTTCCGCATGCGGTAGATGTCGTGCTCGTTCTGCGCGATGCTCTCCCAGACCTCGTCGCAGCCGATGTGGAAGCTCTCGATCCCGTTCGGCTTCAGATACCGGTCGATGATCTCGTCGTAGATGTCGAAGAGGATCTCGTAGGTCCCCGGATTCTTCGTGCAGAAGCCGGTGAGGGTCGATTCGCCGTCCTCGAATTTCGCCGCGATGTCCGGGAACATCCGGGGAATGAGGGTGTTGTGCCCGTAGGAATTGAAGAGCGGCAGGACCTCCACGGCCTTCGAGCGGCCGTAGGCGATGAGCGCCCCGAAGAAGTCGTCCTTCACCATGGGCACCGGGACCTCGTCGTCCACCCAGCCGCCCCGCTTCGGCGACCAGTACCGCCTGATGACGGGTACCTTCAGCTGCGGATATTTCCGGATCGGCAGATAGAGGTACTCGGAGACCCGGCCGTCGTACTGGACGCACCAGCAGCCGTAGACCGACACCACCAGCTGATTCTGCTTCATGGACGCCATGTGATCCACCACGGCACACCAGTCGTCGAAGGTCATCAGATTGGATCCGAAGCGGCTCTCCATGAAGTGCCCCCGGGTGCGAAGGTCCGGCCAGTCCGTGACGCGGCAGGCCTCCAGCTCCAGACGGTTGTGTTCGGGGACCATGCACTGGATCAGGGTGACGACGCCGTACAGAAGCCCTGCCTCGCCGAAGCCCGTGACCGTCACGGCTCCTCCGCCGATCTCCAGCCGGTAGCCCTGCTCGGGATTTTTGGCCTCGGACGGCGCGTCTCCCAGCCGGAGCGTGACGGGAACAGACCCCCGCGCCTCGTCCGGGTTCACGCAGAGGAGCCGTCCCAGCGTGGAGCGCAGAAGACTGTCCGCCGAGGCGAGGACCGGGCTCTCGCGGTATGGCGTTTCGTTGACGATGCGGAAGTTCGCCTCTCCGGGGACGCCCAGCGGGACCGGGGGCTCTCCAAGGGCTTCGTACCGGCGCGGGATGGGTATGATGCGCGATTTCATGTCCATGTGGATCCTCCCGAAAAAAGCTTACTGACAGATCTTTTCCGCCAGACGGATCAGCTCGTTCGTCATCCGGTACCCGGCTTCGATGTCCAGCCGGTTCGACATGCCGACGCTCGCTTCGTAGATCCCGGGCTGAACAAGCTCGCGGGTGGGAACGTAGCCGTACGCGCCGTTTGCGAGATTGACGGGCACGGCGTGGGGAATCGGGGAGCGCTCCTTCAGCATCCGCCCGAACTCTGCAAAGATCTCCCCCGGCATGCCGAAGAACGCGGCCTCGCCGACGCGGAGCACCTGGACCGGGACCGGCAGCGTCTTCACTCCCTCCGCATCCGTGCGGCGGATTTCCTGGGCGTAGAAACGGTCCATGATCCCGGCGTCGGGGTTCTTCTCCACCTGATCGGCGAAGGCGAGGTGGGAGGCGTCGGGAACGCGGGAGGGAATCTCCAGCACGGTCATCGCCCCGGCCACGGATTCGTCCTCAAACGGGCGGACCGCCAGTTCGAAGGCCCGGGAGGCGTCGGCGGCCAGCATCCGTCCCATGCGCCTGTAGTGCTCGGGGACCTCCCGGTGAAAGCCCTTCGGATCCACGTGGTTGATGTTGCCGCAGAAGCCGTTGACAAAGACCGGCATGAAGCGCTCCCCGTAAAGTCTGCGCAGGGCGCGGCGCATCTCTCCGGGATAGTCGGAGGAATAGGAGGAGCCGCCCACGCAGTCGCAGTGGCAGGCGTAGTTGACGATCACGCCGTAGGGGGTCCCGTCCGCCGCGTCGATCCGCAGCACGCCGACCTCGGGGTCGATCTCGCCGAAGGGGACGTATCCCTCACCGCCCCAGGTCCGGTATGTACCGTCGGGGCTGACGTAATCCCGGTAGTACGCGATCCTGTCCTCAGTCTCCGACGCGAAGCTCAGGCGCACCTCCCGGGCTCCCTGCGCCGCAAGGCACGCTCCGTCGATCATGCGGTTCTCGAGGAACCTCATGTAGTCCGGGTTCAGATGGACGAAGTCTCCCCAGGTCTCAACCGGTCCGGCCGTGTGGCTGTGGGTGGCGCAGACGAGGATGTTTTCCGGCGCCGCGCCGAGCCGTTCCGCGAGCACGGAGCGCACCCGGTCACAGCTCTCCATGGGGATCTGGATGGCGTCGCACGAAATGAGGACCGCCCGGCTGACAGCCCGGCTGTCTCCGGATTCAAAGTACACCGCCTCGGCGAAGAGCTCGTCCCGGACGCCGTCGGCAAGGCGCGTCTCAAAATAGCCCGGGATCTCCATCCCAAGGGCGGGGGTGATGTTGGCTTCATGGATTCCGCATCGGATCATGTCAGGCTCCTTTCTCTGCTTCTGCCGGGAAACCCCGTCCGGTTCGCCCGGCGGCAAAACGACGTTTCGGCTCGGCATCAGGCACAAACGTGTCGTGGATTCCATATGCTCCGGGAAGTTGTCTTTCCCGCTCAGAACGATGCTGCAGGATTATCATACCCCGACCTTCCCCGTCCTGTCAAGTGGCTATGGAAACATGTAAAAAAAATGACATGAATATCCCGGCCCTCCGGAGCAAGGCCTCTGCGTAGAAATTCCAATATTCCCGCACTTGATTTTTCGTAGATGTTTACGTGGAAGTTCATATAGACATAGTTCCGGCCGGGTGGTATACTGTATACGGCGTTCAGGACTCGGTTTTCAGCAGGTATTTGCCGACCGTCTTCATGGAGAGAGGCGCACGGAAACGCAAAAAGGTGAAGATGGAATTGATGGGAAAGTGAGGATCTTCCCGATCCGGCCAGTCCCCGATAATGACGTGAAAAGCCTGAAATGTTTGTTTTCACGGACACGGATGACTATATGACACGAAGGAAAAATGTCGACAGCGAATACGCCGGAATGATCGCGGTGAAATAGAAGCATATGAGCAGGACTGATGAAACAATACCTGCGGTCGTCACGGCTTCGGACTGGCTGAAGGAGATCTTCTGAAGAGGAGACGCTCAATGAAACTGCCCGGATCTGAAAAGGAGCTTGCCGAGAGGATCGAGCTGAACGATCAGCGGCTGACGAGCGTTCCCTGTTGCGGAATCGACGAGGTCTTCTTACCGCCCGACTGCGGATGGACGGGAGACAAGGAGGGGCGCGTCATCCCGTGCATGGAGCAGATGCTCTTTGACAGAGTGATATAACCTGTATCCGTACAATAACAGGAGGGTATGACCATGAAGAATTACCAGATCGTGTTTACTTCTCCGGCAAAAGCGGAGCTGCTCGAGGTCGGAACCGCAGACCCCGGAAGGGGAAAGGTGCTCGTGAAAACGGCCTTTTCCACCGTCAGCAGCGGGACCGAACGGGCCAACCTGATCGGAGATCCCAATATCAGCCCCGCTCGCGGATCGGGAGAGGGCCCGGCGCGCTTTCCCCGGAAGCTGGGATACAGCTCGTCCGGAATCGTGGAGGCGGTCGGGGAGGATGTGCGCAGCGTCCGTCCCGGGGACCGCGTCGTCGTTTCCTGGGGGACGCACAGCAGGTTTCAGGTGATGGACGAGCGGAACGTGCACCTGCTGGAGCCGGAAAACACCCTGACGGAAGGCGCGCTCGTCATGATCGGAACGTTTCCCCTGGCGGCGATACGGAAAGTCCGTCTTGAAATCGGGGAATCCGCGCTCGTCATGGGGCAGGGCATCCTCGGCCAGATGGCGGTCGTGCTTCTTCGCCTTGCGGGAGCCTGTCCGGTGCTCGCAGCCGATCCGTCGCCCGAAAAACGGGAGAGAGCGCTGACGCTTGGGGCGGACGCGGCGTTCGATCCCTTCGCTCCCGATTTCGAGGAACAGGTCCGGAAGGCGGCGGGAGGCGGCGTTCGGGCAGCGATCGAGGTGACGGGGAACGGAAAGGCTCTGGATCAGGCGCTGGACTGCATGGCCCGGTTCGGACGGGTCGCGCTGCTCGGGTGCACGCGGCATTCCGACTTTACCATCGATTATTACAGAAAGGTACACGGACCCGGCATCTCCCTCATCGGCGCGCATACGAACGCCAGACCCGACGTGGAATCTTCGCCGGGGATGTGGACGACGCGGGACGATATCCGCGCGCTGCTGCGGCTTTCGGCGTGCGGACGGCTGAACCTCGGCGGGATGGTCGAGGAAGTCCGGTCACCGGCAGAGGCCCCGGAGGTATACGCCCGTCTCGCGGAGGAAAAGCAGTTCCCCGTGGTACAATTCGACTGGAGCAGACTGGAGGAAGCATGAAAAAGATACGGATCGCGCAGGTGGGTACCAACAGCATGACGCACGGAGCCCAGACCCTTGACAGCATTCTGAAGCATGACGACCTGTATGAATTCGTCGGGATCGCGGAACCCGTCGGCGAATGGAAATCCAATCTGGATACGCCCCGGTACAGGGCCGTCCCGCAGGTTACGGCGGAAGAGCTCCTCCGGATGGACGATCTCGACGCTGTGGCCATCGAAACAAACGAAGAGTTATCCACGCAGTACGCGCAGCCGTTCGCCGACCGGGGCGTGGCCGTGCATCTGGAAAAACCGGGATCGCCGGATCACGCCGCGTTCGTCCGGCTGGCGGAAACGCTGAGGAGGCAGGGACTCCCGCTCCACCTCGGGTACATGTACCGGTACAATCCTCTGGTCGAGCGCGCCTTCCGGCTGATCGAAGACGGTAAGCTCGGCGAGATCATCTCGGTCGAAGCGCAGATGAACTGCCTGCACACCGCCGCGAACAGGCAGTGGATGAAGCGGTTCCCCGGCGGCATGATGTTCTTCCTCGGCTGTCATCTGGTCGATCTGATCTACCGGATCCAGGGACTGCCGGAGGAGGTGATCCCCATGAGCATGCCGTCCGGCGTCGGAGGAACGGATTCCGACGATTTCGGATTTGCCGTCCTGAAATACAAAAACGGCGTATCCTTCATCAAGACGACTGCCGTCGAGGTGAACGGATACGCGAGGCGCCAGCTGGTGATCAACGGGACGAAGGGCACGATCGAGATCAAGCCGCTCGAGGCTTTTGCCAGCGGAGATCTTCTGACGGCCTCCGGCGCGTATACCCCGGCTGAGAGGGCCGTGTCCTGGGCGGATCACGCGGAGCGATGGGCGACGGAGCCGTTCAACCGGTACGACGCCATGATGGAGGACTTCGCCGGACTGGTGCGGGGAGAACATGAGAACCGCTGGAGCTACGACTGCGAGATCGAAGTGCACCGGCTCCTCATGCGCTGCTGCGGCGCGGAAGGCTGAGGGGGACGGAAAGCCCGCCCCGGACACACGCAAATCCTGACGGGAGGACGGGGAAACGTCGGTTTTCGATCCTGCACCGGCAAGCCCTCGCACCGTCACCGCCGCCCGGAGGAAATCACCGGAATGAACGGACCGGGTGATCGGCTTGAAGGGGAAGCTTGAAATCAGCCGGATCAATGGTGTCGCTATTGATACAGCCTGTCGGATCCTGCGGCAAAAATGAGCAGTTCTCGTTTTCCGGAACTGAAAAAAGCGGGAAAGCTGAAGGCTGCTCCTGTTTCCGTAATCGCATGGTATAACCGCTTCTTCAAAAGGCGTGCTGCAAAAAACCATCCCCGAGAAGCAGCCAACACAAAAGTATGTCTGAAGAGTCGATCTTTGAAGCATGTAGGCGCGCAACAATTACCGGAAGACTTTAGCATTCCATTGTAATTCATTACCGCTTCCCCTCCACCCGCTCAATCGCCGCAACGAACCGCTTCACCGCCGGGGACGGGTCGTTTGCGATCATCAGCCCGTAGGGCACGGTAATTTCCCGCTCCATGTCCAATGGGATCGTCACAAGTCCCGGGTGGATGTCCGCGTAGACCGGCTGGGTGACGAGGATGTACGTCGTCATCTCGCAGAGGGTGAAGGTGTCCACGCCGTAGTATCGTCTTCTCCTCCTTCCGGTTTTTGTATGTCTGATCAAGCCCATAACAGTGGGCTGAATCATGGAGGCGGCCGCGAGGAACGGCCTTCCCAATTCAGCCCTGAATTATAGGTTTGATTTGAGTTCACAAAGGTTCTGCCGGCCGCCGTGGTTCGGCTGTCATAACTCCGCTGTACCGTATCTCGAATACAGCAGGGCTTCCCTCAAGTCCATGAGAGAACGTGAGCAAGTATCATTATCCTCCATACCGTCTTCGCGGGGCTGGTTTACCAAAGCCAGCTTGCAGAATACCGTTGATCGCTCTGAGGCCGATCCCTCGTCTTGGCGGCGGATTCTGCTTCGCTCGAATATGGATTTTGTACCGGTAGAAACCTATTCAATTTTCAAGGAGCAGTGATGAGTGTTTCTCTCATCGTCAGAATAATTGTATCATTGCTCCCCCTGAATAGCCACGACTGTGGCAGTCTACCTTTTTTGAATCATTGTATAGTTATACACTCATTTTGAGGAACCTTCTTCTCCTTGAAACGCCATTTCTTGCAGGAACAGCCCCGCACCTATGCAAATCCGTCCTTTTCGCGGCACTTTTGCGATAAAAAAGTAGACTGGCCCAGTCTACTTTGCATAATATTTATTTTTATTCTGTCCAGACAGCAGAAAAGCAGCCATCAGCTCAATGCTGGGGCCACTTTCCTGAAATTTGTATCTTTATTCTTTTCCTTCCCACGGTGCTCTTTTCTTTATGAGGCTCAAAGGCAGGAAATACGACGATGCGCTCCTTCCTAATACTAATCTCAAGCTAAAGGGGAAAACGCGGCTTTCTTTCGAAGAAAGCCTGGCAAAGAACTAAATGGGGGAAAAGGTTAAGCTGTAACAGTAGAGTGAAGCTGAACCTTCGGCACACTAATATAGCTATCCAACCTTATTAGAGTTATTGTATGCGAGCTCATCGCAAGGCGATTCGCCTCCTGCATGAAGCGTTCAAAACCCATGAAGTTAGCCTTTTAGGCTGAGAATAGTATAAAAAGTGTAAAACATCCCCGTCCATCCTTTATTCAGGACAGGCGGGGGTTCCATTTTGCCCTATTTCTCTGTTTATGCCATCGTCACTTCGTCGTAATGCCCCGGATAGAATATGACGCGGACTTCCTGCCCTACCGCATAATCGTTATTGGTTATGGAACGGTACGCCCAGTGCTCTCTTACCTTCCCTTTTTCATCCGTAAACTTTACGTAATAATAGTAATAATGATCATCCTCGTCTTCCGGAAACCAGTCGATCCGGGAAACAACAGCATTCGTCTCGATCCCATCCTTCTTGCGGTTCAGGTACCGAATCAATGTCGGAATTCCCGAAAGAATAGCGATGGCAGCGAGAATCACGATTAACCCCATGACAAATTCCTCCTGTCCGGACTCAAATCATATACGATTGCTTCGCCTACATCTTATTGTCTGAACACCTCCATCAACGGTTCAGCCGTTCTGATCGCCGTCTCAAAATCAGGGTGCCATGAACACTCCAGACTGATCCGCTCAGCCTTCGGGCACTGCTTCAGGATACCCGCGAGGTATGCGAGCTTGTCTTCGTCCCCGGGAACAGGAGCCCATCTGTCCACGGGACGCCCGTAGTGGACATGCCACAAAAGATCGGCGTATGCAGGCAAGCTTTCCGGGTCCTCTCCGACTTTGCTGTGATGAAAGAAATCCACAAGGACGCCGACGGCCGGATGGTTCGCCTTCCGTGCGGCAGCCGAAGCTTCTCCGACCGTTTGGATATAGTTGCAGTCCGACAGCGGCTCAACGACGACTTTCATGCCGTGCTTTTCGGCAACGCTCCCGCAAACATACAGCACACGGGCAAACTGAGCGTCCGCCTGCAGCCGGGTCATGCCTTCCGGCACAGCGCGCACATACCCGCTGCCGATCACGGCCACTTTGCCTCCCCAGGCCTCCGCCCGGGAAAAAGCGCGTTCCACATAGATACCGATCTCTTTCAGCAGCGGCGTCTGATCTCCGGATGGATCATAGAGCTTCATACCGCCCCGGAAGAACATGTTATATGCCTCCGCCGGGACGGAATACCGTTCGACCTTTTCCGTGTTCTGCCGGAACGAGTCTTCGTTCAATCCGGCAAGCCAGCCGAGATTGGCCTCAAAATAGTCATATCCCAGCTCCGCCAGCAGAGCCAGATTGTCGGGGGATGCGCATACGCCGATTTTCATCTGCGGTTTTCCTCTCATATGTTTTTCTTCATTATACAATGGAAGCCTCCCTATGTCAACGGGCATTAGTCAGAGCGAGGAACAGAAAAGTCTCCCACCTATCAGGAGGTCCCTTTCTCAGATGCTCAGCCATCTCTGGGCTGTGTATATCTACGGATACGAGTATAACGAAACCAATCTCGCAAAACGCGAACTGGCGGAAGCCGGGAACGAGAAAGAGAAACTAACCGGCGGAAGGTAACGACTGAAAGCCGTCATGAAGGTCCGGCAATAAACTCTATACGCTGACAGCCCGGCAGATTGATCCTGTCGGGCTTTTCCATGGATGCGGTCAGGTTCAGGCTGTCCGCGTTATTGTCCCGCCCCGCCGGGGCCGGCAGTCAATTCCTTCCACGATCGCAGAAACAGATCCTTCCCCCAGCGGTACTGCCGATCGTCAGAATACTGCCGCGTAAAGACGTCCACCACGAAAGCCGCGTTCATCAGGATGTCATACCACAGCATCCGTTCCTTCTCCGCCGGAGAGAAATCCGTCTGCCCGTACCCTTTCAACATAGTGGGGTGCCGGGAATAGCTGAGGAACCGCTCTTCCATCAGCGGATCCGCCCAGATCGCCCGCTCCCAGTCAAGAACGCCGACGTTTTCACCGTCACGGACGATCAGGTTGTTTTCCCACAGATCATAGTGGACAAGCCGTGGAACAGTATAGGCGTCAAAAGAAGGGCGGCTTTTCTCCAGTCTTTCAAGCAATGCCTCCCTTTCAGCTCCAAGATCGACCTTGAATTCTTCAGCGTCTTCCAACATCATCAAAAGCATGTCCCGGTAGAAATCGTAAGGCTCGCGGATACCGGGAGAAGGTGGAAAGCTTTGTCAGGGAGAACGGGCTGACCACCCTGACGATCCAGGGCGAGCTTTGTGCTCCGGGGATCCAGCAGAACCGTCTGCGGCTCCTGAAGCCGGAGTGGTACGTCTTTACCGTCCGCGTGAACGGCGAACGGGTCGGCCTCTCCCGGATGCTGGAGATCTGCGGCGCACTCGGGATGGAGCATGTTCCCATCGAGGAGGTGGGCACGGATCTTCCCTCCCGCTACTCTACGGTCGAAGCCCTTCTGGAGCGCGCGGACGGGGAGTACCCGAACGGCGGGAAGAAAGAGGGGATTGTGGTCCGTCCCACCGAGCCGGTCTTCTGCCCACTCATCAGCGCGCCGCTCTCCATGAAGGTGGTCAGCAACAAGTATCTGCTGAAGACCGAGTCCTGAGTGCCGTATACAGTATACCACCCATCCGGAACTATGTCTATATGAGCTTTCACGTGAACTTCTACGAAAAATCGGATATGGGAATATAGGAGTTTCTACACAGGGGCATTGCTTACAGAAAGCTGTGAGCTGTGACCCTTTCCTGCATCTTTCGATTACTCGTAGCAGTCACAGAGGAGAAATTCATGTCATTTTTGTTACATGTTTCCATAGCCACTTGACAGAACAGGCGTACTGGTGTATAATGAAGTAGAAAACTAGCAAACGAAGTCTTATATAAATCTACTAATCTTTGGGAGTGGTACAAATGGGCAACAACACTGTTCGAAATGAAAATCATGGATTTAGACTGTCCTGAAAGTCGATCTGACTTTCAGGATCACACAAAACCATTTTGCAATGGTTTTGTGTGGAATTAGTATTATTCTACGCTGTCGTGGACGAGCTTGCGGACATCACGTTCGATCATGCGCTTGCCCTGATTGTTTCCGCGCTTATCGACAGCGTCCGTGAAATCTTTCGCGCGACGGACGAGCAGATCACCGCGCTCATGAACGATATGCTTTCCCGCCTGCCCACGCATCTCAGAAACTGTCTGTATGCGGCGTAAGCCTTATTCTGCTTCGGGTTGGAGGGGAATGTGGTGTGGGAAGTTTGAGTCATTATACAGGAAAAACCGGAGGCTGTCAACCGGAGACTCGCATTTCCGCCCGGTCCGGTGTATTCCGGTAAATTTACCGTCGGGTTCCCGCTTTTCGTCCGGGACCTCCGCCCGCGATCCGGCGCAATACCCTCCCGAAACGGATCGTTCTTTCAGATCCGGGCGTTTCGGGGGACAGGAAACCTCCCGCGGGGGATGCGCCCGGATATGTTCCGGGGCGGCGGACGGCAAAATCGGGACTTGCAATTCGGCGCGGGATAGTGTATAATCAACCGTGCGTACACGGATCAATTTCCTGTTCAGCTTTCCGCTCATGGGAGTCGCACTATGGATCAAAAAACAAAGGGGCGGGACATTGCCGAGCTTATTCTTGACATCGTCTCACTCGCCGCGTCTTACGGGATCCTGTTCTTCCTTCCCGGGGAGACCTCTTTCCTGCTCTACCTGATGCTCGGCATATCGGCTTTTCTTTTCTGCGTCGGCTTTTTCAGACTGGGGTTTCTCTTCCGCAAACCGTTCACGCGGAGGGGGGAGCTGATCTCACAGATCCTGTTCGTCCTCGGAGGCATCGTCATCAACGCCGCTGGGATCCGGATCATCATCCGCGGGGAGGGCGGCGGAAGGAGCATCATGATCGCGGTGATCCTGCTGATCGAAGCGATGCTGTTCTACTCGATCGCGGGCAGCAAATGCGGGACCCTCTCTTCCAAGTGGAGAGCGTCGGTCCTGTTCCGGGCGGCTGCGGTCTTATTGGGGATCGGAAGCGCCGCGGCGGTCGTTCTGCATCAATTCTCGGAGATATCCGTCATCGTCGGCGGGTATCTGATCATTGAGCTCATCTGCCTCTGGGCCATGGGAAGCGGCAACGATCCTTTTCAGTCCCGCGGATCAAACACCCGGATCGTTCCGAAGATGAAACTGCCGATCCCCGAACTGGTTCAGGCCCTGTCCGGTACGGAGACCCAGCTCGGGCGTCCGTGGCTCGGGAAAATGCGTTCTCTAAAGAACGACACGATCCTCTACGGACCGTCGGATTCCGGTTCTTTAGTCTACGGATACTACCATTTCGGCAGATTCTGCTTCGCATCCGGGAAAGCCGCCGAACTGCTGGATCCCGCCGAGGCCGCAGAGCACACCGTCGCCGAAATCCCGGACAGCCGGGGAACGCTGCTCGCTCCGGAGATCCTCCCGGACGCTTACGCGGAAATGCTGAAACGATATTTGAAAACCGGGACTGCCGTATGGGACGCGGCGATCGGCCCCGGAACCGCCCAAAAATAAATCGCGGGAAAATCGGAGGGAAACCGTATGGAATTAAGAAAATGCACGCAGTGCGGCGGGAATCTGAACCGTCTGCATACGCGGAGAATCTGGGTGTGCCCCTTCTGCGGCGCAAAATATGAGGACGAGGTGAAGGAAGACCTGTCGGGCTATTGCGGTCTGAACGGCGAGGTGTTCAAAGTCGAGACCGACCTTTCCAAAGTGATGGCAAAGGACGGCGGGTCCGGCTGCATCCGTACAATCGCGCACTGCATGGACACCTGCGAAACCGCCGCCCAGGTCGAAGAATATATGCGCAGAAAACTCCCCTTCTCCGACGATATTTCCCTTCCCGGGGTCCGCGAGGATCAGATCGAAAAAGCGATGCCCGCGATCCTGCCGCTCATGGAACCGGGCGAGCGGGTGATCGTCTACGGAAACAAGGGCATTTTCTCGAAGGGAAAGGAATACTTCGTGATCACGGACAAGCGCGTCCTTTTCGCCGACAGAAATGAAGTCAAGTCCGTTCTCCACACGGATCTGGACATGCTGAAAATCGAGGACTGCGGGAACTGCACCGTCAACGGCGACTATGGAAAGTGCATCGTCGATCTGGACGGGAAGGGCCTTTTCCAGGGGGCTTTGATCGCGCTGATGTGCCTGCTGTCGTTTGAGGCCATGCCGGACAGAGGACGAATCCGGATCGTATGAGGGAATGAGATCCCTGGCACAGAAGCGGTCGAGAAGGCAATAAAGTCTATTTGGGGAAACCGTTATCGGGGAGATCCCGCATCGGACTGCGCATACAGGGCAAAGAGAGGCCGGGATGAATGCGGATCACCGTGCCGTCACCCTGACAGGCGGATTTTGGAAATAACACAGAAGAGCTGAGAGACAGGGATCCGGCTGATTCCTTATCACGCTTTTGCCAACCGGGAGGAGCGCGATATGCCGGTGTTTCTGAGAACCGGCAGATCCCATTTTGAGAAGGGCGCCGCCGCAGCCTTTGGGCCGCAGAATTGAATCACGGTGATCCGAGCGTCTTTGCGCATCCGGAGAAACCGGAAATTGTTGCTCATATTCCGCTGATGTGGTCATCCATAATGACGATCCCCCGAGAAGGCAATCAATCCGGAGGGTCAGTATCATGGACTTATTGATAATCATCGAATCCGATAATAAACCATCCCTGCAGAATGGATTTGCAATTGATCATTATAACAAAATCCCCCGGAAGGTGCTGTTCCTCCGAGGGTTTTTATCCATTGCCGTTTCACGACGCAGGGAACCGTTTTTGCCCTTCCTCCATCAATAATCCGCAAACCGCTCGTCCCGCTCGAGGGCTGTCATGGCGGCGAACTCCTCCTCCGTCAGCGCAAAGTCCCACACGTCGTAATCCTCGATGATGTGCTGTTCGTTCGACGAGCCGGGGATGCAGATATTTCCGGCTTCGAGATGCCAGCGGATGATGACCTGCGCCGGAGATTTGCCTTGGGCCTCGGCGATGGAGGCGATGAGGGGATCCTCAAACAGGATGTGCGTGTTGCCGCGGCCGCCGAGGGGAAACCACGATTCGAGCACCGTACCGTACCCGGCGATGTGCTCCTTCATTTTTCCGCTCTGGTGGTAGGGATGCGTCTCGTTCTGAAGGAGCGCGGGCGGGATGGTCACGGCGTTTGCCAGACGGTCGAAGTCCTCCGGTTCATAGTAGTTTGAAAGACCGATGGAACGGAGCTTTCCCGTTTCCACAGCCCGCTCCATCGCCCGATACGCCTCCGCGTCGTTCTCGGGCTGGGAGTGGTGCAGGATCATGAGATCGATGTAGTCCACGCCGAGGCGCTCGAGGGACGCGTCCACCGCCTCGTCTCCCCGATTGTAGTCCGAGGTCCACATCTTCGTCGTGATGAAGACCTCTTCCCGGGTGACGATCCCCTCGTCTATGGCTCTTTTGAGTCCCCGTCCCACGCCCGTCTCGTTGCCGTAGATCCGTGCCGTGTCGATGAGGCGGAATCCGGCTTTCAGCGCCCAGTAGGTCGAGTTCTCGGCCTGCGCATCGGACAGGGAGAACATCCCGAGTCCCAGAATCGGCATTGCATACCCGCTTGACAGAGTCACGGTCTTCTTCTCAAAATCAAAGGACGGGTATTCCGCATCCGGGACGGCGGAGACCGCGGGAGTGTTTTCTTTTTCTGTCACGGTGACGGGAGGGAGGACGATGCCGCTCTCCGTGGTACCTTTCGCACAGGCGGATCCGAGAAGGAGGAGCGGCAGGAGGAAAATGGTCGGGAGAAGATGGAAGATCTTTTTCATCAGAATCCTCCAAGCCCCCGATGCCCGTACACTTTCAGCCCGTTCAGCGAGGTTTCCAGCTCCGCGAACTCCGCGTCCGTCAGCGTCAACTCCGCCGCTCCGAGATTCTCGAGGATCCGGTCCTTGTTCTTCGAGCCGGGGATCGGGACCACGTTCGGGTATTTGTGAAGCATCCACGCCAGCGAGATCTGCGCCGGTGTGGCGTTTTTCTTCTCCGCAAAATCCCGCAGAAGATCCACGATGGGCTGATTCCCCGCGATGTTCTCCCGGGTGAGCTGGGGGACCCAGTTTCGCACGTCGTCGTTCTTCTCGAATTTCGTCTCCGTGGTGATCTTCCCGGAGAGAAGGCCGCTGGCGATGGGGGAGAAGGGTACGAAGCCGATGTTATGTTCCATGCAGTAGGGGATCACCCGCGCCTCGGAATCCCGCTCCACCATCGAATAGATATTCTGCACGGCGGCGAGGGGCGTCACCCTCTGCGCCCGGTCGATGACGTCCGTATCCACCTGGGACAGGCCCCAGCCGCGGATCAGACCCTCGTCGATCAGCCGCCCCATGGCCTCCGCCACGTCTTCCACGGGGACCGTCCCCACGCGGTGGAGATAATAGAGATCCACCCGGTCCGTCCGCAGGCGCTTCATGGAGTCCGCGAGGTGCCGCCGGACGGACTGATACACGCTCACCCCGGGGAGGACGCGGAGAAAGAGTTTCGTGGCGATCACCACGTCGTCCCGCACGTCCTCGAGGGCTTTTCCCACGATCTTCTCGTTGTGCCCGATGCCGGAGAGGTTCGGGCTGTAGACCTCCGCCGTGTCGAAGAAGGTGCATCCGGCCGCATATGCCCCGCGGATCGCCTCGACGCTGTATTCCTCGGGCGGGATCTGCCCGTATCCGTGGGAAAACGCCATGCAGCCCATGCCGATCTCGGAGACTTCGATGTTTCTGAGGGTTCTTTTTTTCATATCTCCTCCGGTCCGTTTACTTCTGCTCCCGGCTTTCGGTGAACAGGAAGGTGGTTCTGCGTTTTTGGATGAGCCATTTCCCGCCGATCTTCGCGTAGTGATCCGTGTAGCGCACATAATTGGTCGCGGCGATGTCCCGCCCGTCGACCTCGCTCACCAGCGTCGCCTGACAGTAGGCGATCCCTTCCGCTTCCGTTTCCCCATAGCGCGTCAGCGTCTGCTGTCCGTTCAGGTGGTAGACCTTCTTCGCCGGGCAGACCGTGGCTCGGAAGGCTTCGAGCAGAGCGGCCCGTCCCCGGATCTCGTGGATCTCTCCGTCAAAGCCCATCTGAAATTCCAGAAGCCCGTCCTCCGCAAACAGCTCGGCCTGCTTTTCCACTTCTTTCGTGTCCGCGAGATTGGCGAAAACGTACGTCAGCTCCCGGATCTCCATTCTGTCCTGCATCTCTGTAATGGTCATGATGAAATACCTCCCGTTCTGTCGAACTGTGATTAAGATCCCAGCCTGTACTGTCCCGTGCGGATCGACGCGATGACGCCGCCGTCGATGAGCAGATCCGTCCCGGTGATAAAGCCCGCGTGCTCGCTGAGGAGGAACGCCTCGGCCTCCGCGATCTCCTCCGAGGTGCCGCACCGCTCCGCCGCGGACGCGTCCACCATGCGCTGATAACCCTCGCCCGCCGCCGCAAACTCATCGTAGGCCAGCGGGGTGACGATGACGCCCGGGCTGACGGTGTTGATCCGCGCGCGCCGTGCCTTTCACGCGGTCGCCGCCGCCCGCATGATCTGGAGCTGATTCACCCGCTTTGCGATCATGTAGGCCGTTCCGGAGCTCCGCACCGCAGTCTCCCGGATGAAGGACAGCTCCATGAGTTCCTCCGTCGGAGTCCGAAGGATTTCCTGCTCCGTCTCATACGGGATCGGGAACATATACCCCGTCTGGCTGGAAATCACCAGTCCCGCGCCGCCCTGCGCCATGACCTTCCCGAAGGCGTCCACGGCATACCCCGTCCCGAGCATATCGAGCTTCAGGATGTGCTCCGGATTCGTCTGATGGGGCGACGCGCCCGCGGTATCCACAAAGAACTTCACCGGGCCGAGAGACGCCGCACGCTCCGCGAACGCCTCCACGCTCTCCTGCTCCAGCGCGTTCACGCGCATCGTCTCCACGGCATAGCCGCCGTACCGGAAATCCCGCGCCGCACGCTCCAGGTTTTCCTCGCTGATGTCGCCGAGCAGAACGGTCCGCCCGGCCGCGATCCGCCGCACGATGGCACACCCCATGCTCCCGGCTCCCAAAAGCGCTGTAACCTCTCTCTGTTCGTTCCGGTCAAAAATCATGTTGTTCCCTCCTTACAGATCCTTCGCCGCCTCATACGCATCCCGGATCGCTCGTGAAAACCGCGGATGCCGGGAGCTTTAGTAAGGCCGCGGACGCGCTCTATATTTCCACGCCCGCCGTGGTTCAGCAGATCAATCTTCTGGAGGACTCCCTCGGTTTCCGGGTGTTCGACCGCTCCAACCGGGGCGTGAAGCTGACGCCTGCCGGGCGGTCCCTGTACGAGGACGCGAAAACCCTGCTCCGCCTCGCGGACGACGCCGTGAAAAAGGCCCGCCGGATCGCGGAGAGCGGGGACACCGCCGTTCGGATCGGGACGAGCCTTCTGTATAAATGCCGGGTGCTGCCGGACCTCTGGACGCGGGTCAGCGAATACTGCCCGGAGCTGAAAATCGAGATCGTTCCCATGCGGGAGTACGACAGCCGGGACAACGTTTTCTCCAAGCTGGGCCGGGAGTTTGACTTATTCGAGGGGATTTACGCGACGGCCTGGGCGGATTCCTGCCGGTTCCTCGAGCTGAGCCGGACACCCGTCTGCTGTGCCGTGGCGCGAAATCACAGACTGGCGGGGAGATCCCGGCTCACGGCGGACGACCTCGACGGGGAGACCCTCGTCATGCCGCCGGAGGGCATATCCGCGGAGCTGGACGAATTCCGCAAGATCCTGCTCGCCGCCCATCCGACGGTGAAGGTCACGGAGTCGGCCTACTACGGCGTGGACACGTTCACCCTCTGCGAAATGACGACGTACATCCTCGTCACCCAGCCGGTCTACGCGGACATCCATCCCGGACTCAAAACGATCCCCCTCGACATGGAACGGGAATTTACCGTGCCCTACGGGCTGATGATCGCAAACGACCCGTCCCCGGCGGTGAAGAGGTTCGTCTCGGCTGTGGAGCGGGTGAAGGGGAGCCGTAATTATCATAAATCCCCCAATTCCTTGCCGAACATGAAAACGACCACTATAGATAGAGATTTCTGCTTATTTCAGAATATCCGCAAGGTATAATTCATCCTTCTTGTGGGAACCCCTGATCCGTTTGTAATCCCGGATCGCGTTGATGAGATTCCCGCAATCGCTTCCGTAGTAGTCCCAATAGAAACCGGAACTGTTGTCGTAACTCTTCCGGTTATAACGAATGTGTTCCTTTGCAAAGGCCTTCGTTCTGACTGTTGATTTTACCTTCTCAAATTCATTCACAAGTCCTTCGGAGATGATCAGCAGCATTTCCAGTTCCGGCAGTGTGCAGTATTTTTCAACGGCGCAGATCTTCTCTTTGAAATCTGCCGGGATAACCAAACGGTCTGTCTGCTTATTGCCGACGCGCATCACCGTGACGTCATTTCCGTTATACAGGTTCAACGCCAACCGTACCTGCGCGTTCGTTTTGATCTGCCTCGCGTGGTAGGCGGCCAATCCCAGCAGATCATCCTCCGAGAAAACCAGAGCATCGTTTTCCAGCAGGATAGTTTGCCACTGAGGTTTCGAGCATCGTATCGACACTTTCAAAATACTCCTTCACGGGAACCTTCGTCATCCAGCTGCCGTCATGGTTTCCAACAATAAGCCGCTTTCTTCCCTTCAGCCGCTTCAGGATGCACTCCGCATCCTCACATCGGAGAAACATATCACCCAAACCATATACAGTATACCCATTCCGCTGTAGCGCTTGGCCACATTCTACAATCAGGCTACCTTTCGGGTCCGTCACCACGAACGAACAGGGATACTTTTCCGAGTCGCACTGCATGAGGTTCGGCTTCAGAAAGAACCGCGTCTTGCCGCTTCCCGAGCCGCCGATCACCAGTACGTTCTTGTTCCGCGCGGTTTTCGGGTCCTTCGGGCGGTTGTTCATCGTGAGGCTTTCCGTCGCGGTCAGGATCACGTTGTTCCGGGGATCGGGATCCGTGTACGGCGCGATGTCCTCCGGGTTTCCCCATCGGGCGGAGCCGTACTCGGTGTCCTTGCGGAACTTCTTCGCGTTCTTTCCCTTGACGCAGACGGCCAGCCGGAGCGCCCCGCCGACCGCCGCGCCGATCAGCAGATCGAAGGGGTGGAAGCTGGGCAGGGGGGACTGAAACGCGGCGTTCAGCCCCTCCAGAATCTGCCGCAGCTTTCCGGCAAAGTCCGTCCCGGGAGCCAGCCGGAACGTCTCTCCCAGCTTGGTGCCGACAAGTCCGAAGAAGACATACGGGATATTCGTGAGGATCAGCTTTTTGACCTTTCTGTTCACCGTTCCCGCTCCTTCTTCTTCGTCCGGTTGACAACCGGGGCCTTGATCAGGCTTTTGATCTGTGCGAGCGCTTTGAGGACGGAGGGCCGGGATTGTATGAGATGATGCTCGAAAGCGTGGACATGGAGCATATCGCGTTCATTATGGTCGACGTGGACAACTTCAAGGGTGTGAACGACACCTACGGCCACGACGTGGGAGATCGCGTTCTCAAGCGCGTCGCGCAGGTTCTGAAGCACAGCTTCCGCTCCGTAGACGTGATCTGCCGGATCGGAGGAGACGAGTTTGTTGTTCTTATGACCCGTGCCAACAGCACGATGGCGGATCTTGTCCGCGGCAAGATCGAGCGGGCCAATTACCAGCTGATGCCCCCCGAGGACGACCTGCCGCCCTTCTCCCTGAGCGTGGGCGTGGCATTCTCCGTTCGGGAAAATCCGCGCGGCGACATCTTCAAGGACGCCGACACCGCTCTGTACCGCGTCAAGGAAAACGGACACTGCGGCTGCGAGATATTCTGATACCAATTCCCCGCATAAACATCACAAACGGTTTTGCGTGAGCCGGCAGGGTGCGTAATAATGAAGAAACGTGAGGAAAAGGATTTACATGACCCGTCGAGACGGAAACAGTATTGACTCTGTTGAGAGTGTGTGATATAATAAAATCGAAAAATTGTGTATATTGGGGACGGAATGCGGAATGGAAGGAATGAGGTTCGGCAAAAGAGCCTGGATCATCGCAGTCAATAGTCTGATTATCCTCTCTGTCATCGCCTTTGTCGCTGCCTATGCGGGAAAGTATAACAGGGACTATGTCGCGTCGCGGGTCAAGGCCTTCGAGGACCGCACCTTTGCAGAGGAACAGATCACGGCGAACTACCTGCGCGGCGAACAGCAGCTCTGCGATTCATGGGCGGCGTATATCCGGACGCACAGCCTGAGTATGGACGAGGCTGTTTCCTTTGTTCGCGGCTCCCTCTCCCAGAACGGCGTCACCGCGGCGGTCCTTTATGCAGATACCCCAGAAATGGACGGGCTGTCCGCCTCCCCGAAAAACGGGACGACAAACGATTTTTCCGTTTCGTACCGGCAGATCCACCTGTTTCCGGAGAACGGGATCGGTACCGCGGAGGAGGTGCTTCCGGATAAACGGATCAACATCACCCGCACGTATACCAACCCCATCAACGGCATCCAGTCCATCGCCTTTTATGACCGCGTGACCCTGACTGAAGGAGGCCGTGAGAGGCAGGCTCTGCTTCTCCGGATTGTCCCGACGTACATACTCGAGGAACAATGGGTTTTCCCGAAGGAGGAATATCCGAACGCGGAGGTATCCCTCATCGATGCCGAGGGAAACTATATCATCCGCGGCAAATCTTTCAAGAACACTAATTTCTATGAGTTTTACAAGTCGTACAATACGACGGATCTGGCGGGGATCGAAGCACTGACGGACGCTTTAACCTCCTCGACCGGCTCCCTTGTGATGCGCAACTCCAAAGATCAGGAGTGCCTCGTTGCCTATACGCCCATGCAGGCTTCGGACGGCTGGTCCATCCTCGCGTATCTGCGGATGGAGGACCTGGGAACGGGGAGCGTCGACTGGCTTCTGATCGGCGTGGTCACGGCGGGCCTGCTCCTGCTCATGCTGCTGGATTCCGCCGTCATGCTGAACTTCAACCGGAGACTGCGCGCGGCTGTGAAGGAGGCGGATGCGGCGAACCGCGCAAAGACGGACTTTCTCTCCACCATGTCCCACGACATCCGCACCCCGATGAACGCTATCATCGGGCTCACCACCATCGCGGAAAAGAATCTCGACGACCGCGACTCAGTCAGCGACTGTCTCCGGAAAATCGGGATGGCAGGCAGTCACCTGCTTACGCTAATCAACGATATTCTGGATATTTCCAAGGTGGAGAGCGGTCGCCTGACGCTCAACGCCGCGGACTTCTCCATTGTGGAGACCGCGGAAAATCTGGTCAACCTTTCCCAGCCGATGGTGAAGGAAAAGAATCTTCAGTTCAACTTCCGTGTCTCCGGCTTTGAGAAGGAATGGCTCTCGGCCGATCAGCTGCGTCTGAATCAGATCTGTATCAATCTGCTCTCCAATGCGGTGAAATACACCGAGCCGGGCGGATCGGTCTCCGTAAACATGAGCGAGGAGCCTGCGGAGGAAGACGGATTCGTTCTGCTCACCTACATCGTCTCGGATACCGGTATAGGCATGACGCCGGAGTTCATGGCGAAGATGTACCAGCCCTTCTCCCGCCAGACGGACAGCCGGGTCAATTCCATTCAGGGAACCGGCCTCGGGCTGGCCATCACGAAGCAGATGGTCGAGTTGATGAACGGCACGATCGACTGCGAAAGCGCGCCCGGCGAAGGTACTACCTTCACGATACGGCTGAAGCTCCCCGTCGCGAAGCACAAGTCCGCGGACATGGTCCTCCCGGACGCGGACATTCTGGTGGTGGACGACGACAAGGTCCTCTGCGAGACCGCCGTTGACACCCTGCAGTCCCTCGGCGCGCGGGCGGATTCGGCGTCCTGCGCGGAGGAAGCGCTCGAGAAGATCCTCGGGCGTCACCGCGAGGGACACGACTGGAGCGTCATCATCCTCGACTGGAAAATGCCCGGCATGGACGGCGCGGCGCTGGCCAGGCGAATCCGGCAGGAGATCGGGGACGGCGTTCCGATCCTGCTCGTCTCCGCCTACGACTGGTCCGATATTGAAGAAGAAGCGAAAAACGCCGGCGTGAACGGATTTGTCTCGAAGCCCCTGTTCCGCTCCACGCTCTACCAGAAGCTGAGCGACCTGCTCGGACGGAAGACGGAGGCTGCGGCGGAGGACGACAACTCCGATCTTGCCGGGATGAGGATCCTCGTGGCGGAGGACAACGACATCAACTGGGAGATCATCTCCATGCTCATGCAGATGAACGGTATTGACTGCGACCGCGCGGAAAACGGTCAGATTGCGGTGGACACCGTCCGGGATGCGCCCGCTGACCGCTACGATCTGATCTTCATGGACATTCAGATGCCCGTCATGAACGGTCTGGACGCGACGCGGGCCATCCGTGCGCTCCCGGTCGGACACGCGAAAACCATTCCGATCATCGCCATGACCGCGGATGCCTTCTCGGAGAACGTGGCGGAATGCCTCGACGCCGGAATGAACGGACATATCGCAAAGCCAATCGACATCAACATCGTGCTGAAAGAGATCCGAAAAATCAAGGAGAAAAAGCAATGAAGCAGTCAGTCAAAAGAGTTTTTACAATCCTTCTCTCCGCCGCGCTCCTCGCGGGAGGAGCAGGATGCGCCCGCCCCGACAGTCCGGATGAAGGCAACCCGGCCGCATCAGAGCAGCCGACGGGCGCGACGGAGGATGCTGCGCCTGAGGAAGCGCCCTTTGCCCCCGCGTTTCCCGCCGACACCGCAGGCACGATCCGCGTGGCCGGACACTACAACAATTTCGAAGCGCTGGAGGCAGAGTTTGACCGCTTCAACGAATACTATCCGGACGTAGAGCTCAGTTACACCTATCTCGACAACTACAACGGAACCATCGAGGTCGTTCTGAGCGGCGCGGAGGCCCCCGACATCTTTTTCTCCTATCCGTGGATGCTGGAGCGCGAGGATCTGAAATCGGTCATCGAAACGGCGGAGGACCTCGCCGATCCTTCGCTGGGGCTGAATCTCTCCTGCATTCAGGAAAAGCTCCTGTACCGGGACGCGGACGGGAAGATCCCGATCCTCCCTGTGTTCTGTACGACCTACGGGATGCTCGTCAACGAGGCGATCTTTGAGAAGGAAGGCCTGAATGTCCCCCGGACGTACGACGAACTGCTCTCCGTCTGCGGCGCGCTTCAGAAGGCGGGATATTCCAGCCCGATGATGGGCTACAGCCGGGGCAGCTTTATGCTTTTCCCGCTGAGCTTCCCTTATTTCTGCGCGGAGATCCAGGATAACGACGAAGCGCTGGAAAATCTGAACGCCTTGACGCCCGGAGCCGGGGAGTACGCCCGTGACGCGCTCGCGCTGGCCGCCGATTTCCTCGAACGCGGGTACATCGATATGGAAGCCTGCGGCAGGCTGGAGAACGACTATCAGGCCGTGATCCTTCGCTTCTTCGAGGGAGATGTTCCCATGATGCTCGCCACGGCCGGAACGGTCTCCGGCACGGAAAAGCGGGAGAGCTTGTCCGACGCATATATCGCGCACCCCTTCAAGTACAGTTATCATCCGGTCCCCTCCACCGACGCGGGCGGATATTTTCTCAATCAGCTTTCCATGGGATTCTCCGTTAACCGGAACAGCGAAAACCTCGATATGGCGAACGAATTCATGCGCTTCCTCGCCCGGACGGAGGAGCTGAGCAGAATGGCGCAGGTCAAGCGGATGGTGACGCCCTGCCGGGATATGTCCTTCGACGGCGTCTATGCCTCCTTCGGCGCACTGTCGGATGAACGCGTGATTTATCTTTCAGACGTAGGGTTGGAGGACGCGCCGGATCAGCAAATGCGCCGGGCAGGGACCCGGATCTGCAACGGGACGATGACCGTCGACGAGGCAGTCGCAGCGTTTGGAACGCTCCCAGACTAAAAAAGGGATATATTTTTCCCCCGGGCTTCATTTTTGTATCCCCTCGGCGAAGGGAGAGCCGAAGACCGGCGGAAGCGGTCCGACCGGGAAGGCTTGACACACGATTTAGTGCAATTGAAGAGTATTCTGTGCTGGCGAACCCGGCGCGGCATCCTGCAGCGGGAGAAAGCCGGTACAGCCACAGCGCGCAGAGAAAGGGAGAAAATTATGAGAAGCAAGCAATTCAGAGCCCTGTTGACAGTCGTTCTCGCGGCGTCCCTCCTCTCTTCCTGCCTGAAGATCCGGCGCATCGACCAGGGCGGAGGACCGGAAACGGATCCCGCCTCCCCGCTCACTTCTCCCGAAACGGACGCGCCGGAAAACCCGTCCCCCGATCCCGGCCCGACGGAAAACGGAGTTCCCAATTTTGACCTCGGCCTTCTGACGGAGCAGAATTCTATTTCTTCCCTCCTGAGCCGCCACGACAGCGTGACCGTGCGCCGGGAATACGACGGCGGGAGCGAGGTCGAATGCCTCTGGATGCGGGACGGCGACCTGGTGTATTTCAGCGACGAAAAGGCGTCCTACGACGGCGAGGAATACGAGGACCTGTACGGGTACTACCGCGGTTACAACATCTATCCCGACCCGGAGGGGGAGACCTCGGTCGGTCACTGGGTTTCGGCCGAAGAAATTCCTTTCGGGAACGAGACAGAAACGCTCATCACGAATTTCCTTCCCGCCGAGCTCTCCGGGGAGATACGCGTGCTGTCCGAGGACGCGGAAACGGTGACGGTCCTTCTGCCGGAGACCCTCGTGTATGAGGACGGGACCGAATCCCCCTGCGAGAACACAGTCACGGTGAACAAGGGCACCCTGGATATTTACGCTTTCAGCTGGGAATATCCGGCGGAGGACGCGATCCACTCCGGATCCTTCACGGTGGAGTACGACGGCGAGATCCTCGGAGCGGACGTCATGGCGGACTGGGACGACACGCGCGTCGTGACCGTCGATGTTCTGACGGAGGCGGGGGAGCGGGTCGAGAACCTGGAAATTCCAGCGGCATGGGGCCTCTTCCTCTATCAGGACGAGGGGATGATCCTCTCCTCCCCTGAGGCGGAGGCAGGCATGGGATTTGACGATACCATGTACATCGCGCCGGGCGGAAAGACCGTGTCCGTCTTCGCGTTTGACGAGGCGAACTACCCGACGGACATCGTGACCGAGCCGGAAGCCCTCGACGAGCTGCCCTTCTCCATGGACGAGCTCCGGGAGAACAACCGCATCACTAACCTTCTGAACAAATACGGCACCCTGGTGATGGACAGCACAACGGAATACGGGGATTATTCGACCTCCTATTTCCGCCGCGGGGACGTCATCGTCCGGTATTCCTATATGGAGTTTGCCGACGAAGACGGGACCGTCTACCGGCAGGGAGCGGGAAACTACGGACGCGACGAGTTCGAGCTGAACGGGGACGGGGAGAGCTATTCCTATATTGCTCTCGTCCCGAATCCGAACGAGGAGGAGTATCTCTTCTACGACACGAACGCGGACGGCGAGCACTACGCGTACGACACGACCCTGACCGCCGCCCTGATGCTGGGGACCGTGTCGGAGATTCAGAGCGACGGGGATACGGTCTCCTTCCGGTATCGGTACGACTACGACGAGGAAGGGGACAGCGTGGTGAACTGGGTCGTGGGCCGGGAGGATGCGCTCATCCGGTCCGTCGACTTCGGGAACATGAGCATGACCGAAACCATGCGGCCAGGCGCGGACGTCCCCTTCCAAAAGGAGCTTGAGGATGCGTTCGCAAAGACCCGGACCGTCACGTGCCATTACGAGGGCATCGGGGACTATGACTACGTCCTGCCCGCGGACTGGGCCGTCGCCTTCGGCCGCTTCGAGGAGCTGACCTGCTATTCCGACGCGGCGATGAAGGAGGTCCGGGAGACGAGCGTCCCCGGGGACGGAAAGGATTATGAGATCTGGATCCGCGTGGGAGAGACGGCGGAGGGACCGTCCGTGCCCGCCCCCGAACCCGAGCCGGCGCCCGAGCCCGAACCGACGCCCGAGCCTGTGGCCTCCGAGCCCGATCCCCTGGATCTCTACGTCGGCGCGTGGATCGATGAGAGCGGCGCGACGGAGCTTCGGATTGAGAAGGACGGGTCCTTCGATCTGACCAAGGGCGGCGACGGATACACCGGTACGCTGGAATGGACGGACGAGGAACGCGGTCTGTGGGCACGCGGCGGACGGTACGCGCTGATCCTGACGGATGGCACACACATGACCGGTGAGGGGTACGTGATTTTGAGCGGCGAGACGCTGGACCTCTGCATCGGAGGCGGCGCGGACAGGCTTTCCCGGGGGGCGCTGATCGGTGTGAGAAAGGTGGACAAAGGAGGAGAGGTCAGTCTTCCCGCCCACGACTCCTTCGCTGCGGATCACGGGGAGTACGCGGTCGACGTGCTGATCGAGGCGTATACCAAGGTGAGCGATTTCCGGGTGTACTCCCTGAAGAGCGAAGGGATCGACGAAAACGGTGTGCCGGACTTCTCGCTGACGGAGCTCTATCGCTATGCCAGCTTTACGCCGGACAAGGCCCTGGTTCTGACCATGACCTTCGGGGAGATCCTCCCGACCTACGGCCTCTCCTACAAGGACGCCGCCGGGGACACCCACCTCTACGGCATCCTCGCGAGCGGCATGGACGGATCCGCCTTCCTCACCGAGATCCACGGGGCGATGGGCTGATCCGCCGGCAGGCGGCAGAACAGCGAGAAATAAACCGGCGACCGGTCATTGCCCCAAATGCTTTCTTCTCTCACTGCGTAAAGATCGATCAGGGATTTATCGGTTTTCTATTTGTACGGCGACCGCTGAGGGATCGATCTTCGGGTTCAGCTGAGCGATAATCGCCATACCGGCAAAACGCAGACTGTTGAAAGCGTTGTCCGAACAGGAGGGAGCGCCTGTTTACACCGCATTTGCTGACTTGAAACGAATTAAAGGCCCGGCATTACACACCAGGGCCTCTTTGCACAGTCCGCGTCTCTTATTGTTCCGCGTTGTTCCCTTTTTCTTTCACCATCGCGGCTACCGACACAGCCGTAATGATTGGTCCCACGATCCACAAAATCATACCGAATTTCCTGCTGTCACCATGGATTCGTTCCGGATTCTCAGGGTCGTAATATATCTTGATTCTCTTCCCTTCATGATAACTTGAACTGTAATTGTCCAATTCGCCATAGTAGGATCGTCCTTCTGCGGAATACGACACCCACACATCGTAATCGGTATCTTCGGACCCGCTCCATGTTTCTTCAATTCTGTCAATTACCGCTGTTGTGGCAACAAAGCCTCTCGTCTCGAAGAAGGACAGATAGAGGCCCATGCCGCAGATCAGGACTCCTACAACGGCTGCGATAATCTGTGTTTTCTTTTTGTTCATCGGTTCATGTACTCCTTCTCAATGCGTCAGGTTTTCCCGACGCGGAACCGCACTCTTCACCACCCGGCCGTGATCGAGACCCCGCGGGCGGATGTTGAAATTTGGCGTTCCGCCAATCCGGGAGCCGGGCTTCGGACCCTTCGTCCAATCGGATGATGCCTTGGACGGCATGGCAGGGCGGACTTTGATTTTCATGTAAGATCGTATAAACGCGGCGGCGTTTCGTGAATTGCTTCAGTCATTCGCAGAGCAGTGATCAAATGCGGATCCATACTCCCTTCGTTCCGCCGGGTCACTGTTCTTCCTGTCCCGACGCAGCCGTCTTTCCTCACGACAACCGGCTGCCGCGCGGAAAAACCATACTGCCGCAGGATGAACCCTGGCAGGGGAGCGATGGAAAAACAGTTTTATCCTTTCCCGAAAAGGACGAGCGCCTGCCCCGGCTTCACGTCCAGACGGACAGTTCCGTTCCGTACCGGAACCGTTTCAAGATAACGATTTCCCTCCGGGGAGATCTCCCATACGGACGCCTCGCCAAAAGCGGCGTCCGGTATGTTCCGGCAGCCGGAGCTTCCGCCTTCCGAATAGGCGACGAAGGTCCGGTTGTCTTCCGTCAGGGGGAGGATCACGTCGCCGCCCGCTTTAAGGGTGAGGCCGTTTTTCAGGATCGTACCGTCTCGTCCCCGGCTGACCACACCGTCCGAGAAGCCCGCCGTATAGGTACCGTCCGGACCCTGCTCCAGCGTCAGCCGCGCATGGCGGTTGAGATAGAAATACGGGAGCTGAACCGTGCAGAACTGCCGGAGAAACTCCGGTACCCAGTCCTCATTCCGGAGCCCGCGGCTCATCCAGATGTCCTCCCCGTGCATCGCGCCGTAAAACACGGCGAAGAGCGCGCCGTCGGTCAGCCTCCCACTGTATTCGGACGGAGGGATCCTCATGCAGTCCTCCGCCGTCATATTGCTCGTCCACCAGGTCGCCGGGATCCTGCCGAGGGTGCGGATGGGCGCTTCCTTCCAGGTGGAGACAGGAAGGTTATCGCAATACTTTTCGTAAAATCGGCGGATCGGGTGACCGTAATCGTCGGCGCGCAGAGGAAGCTCACGGTATGTGTATTCCGAGGTGACGTCGATCCCTTCGCTCCGGATGTAGTCGAGGATGGCGTTTCTCGCCTCGTCCTGCTCTTCGACGGTCGTTCTCGGGGAAAAGCTTTCGGCGATGCAGAAATTGTCGAGATGAACCGTCCCGGCCTCACGCACGGGAACCGTGTCGAGAAACTTCTCCCAGTATTTTTTGAAAAGCCCGCTCTCCCAGAACTGCTTATAGGAGATTTTGTACGCGTTCCGGCCGTTGAATACCTCAATCACGGCGGGTGTGCCGTCCGGGTTCTTCACGATGGCATCCGCCGCGACGAACTCCGGATGGGATTCGTTCTCACCGTATTCGTCCGCCAGATTGCCGTGGACGCTGACGACGGTGTGATGCTTCTTTGCCTCCATAAAGAGCCAGAGAAGGCTTTCCCGACCGTTCCGATCCTCGTCCCGTTTCAAAAAGTCGTTCACCCGGTGCATCTCCGGGTAGCAGTCGTCGTGCCCAAGTCCCTGCCATCCGACCAGGTAAACGATTTTTTGGATTCCCTGCGTCAGCCGGTCGACGGTTTTGATGATTTCCAGCGCGTCCTCAAAGCGGATTCGGACATTTGAGGTTTTGTGCTCGAAATCCGGCGTCGCCAGATACATCTTCATCCAAAGTGTTTTTGAATAATCATAGCGGAATGTGCTCATTATTGCTGCTCCTTTTCAGAGGTTCTCTTGTCGGAACGAACATCTATGGCAAGTGAAGGAGGTGTTATTATTATACAACAGAACAAACAGGATGTCAATGGCTAAAGTTCCTCGGCAAACCGTGGGGCGATCCGTATCACTCCGTCAGCGCTGCGCGGCTGCATTTTCACCGGCGCGAACATCTCCGCCGGCAACTTTGCTCTGGGAGGGGATGTGACTCTCTTCTCCGGCGACTCGCCTCTGCTTTGCCGTGCAGATGGTATTTCCGGACGGGCATATGCAGCGGTTTTCACATAGATTTCAGAAAGAAATTAGCACTCTCCTCTTGACAGTGCTAACGAATGGTGCTATAATACAGCCGAACAAAGGAACAGAGAGAGATTCCCCGGAGGCCCGCATCGATTGCGGACGGTCCGAAGCCTCAAGCCCTCCTTCCCTTGCGGATTATTCCGCCGGTTCCGGATTCTCTAAATCAGAGGACTGAGATGGACGGAAAAGCAAGGAGGTCTGACCTATGTTACCGAGCATTTGGAGAGACAACAGTATTTTCGGAGAAAACCTTTTTGACGACTGGTTCGGATTCCCGACCGAGAGAGATTTCAGAAACATCGAAAAGAAGCTCTACGGCAAGAACGCCGCCCACGTCATGAAGACGGACGTGACCGAGCACGACGATCACTACGAGATCGCCATCGACCTTCCGGGCTTCAAGAAGGAAGACGTCAATATCGACCTTGAAAACGGCTACCTGACAGTCAGCGCGGCGAAGGGCGTGGACAAGGACGAGAACGACAAGCATGGTAAGCTGATCCGTCAGGAAAGATATTCCGGCGCCATGCAGAGATCCTTCTACGTCGGCGAGACCGTCACCGAAGAAGACATCAAGGCGAAGATGGAGCACGGGCTTCTGACCCTGTGCATCCCGAAGAAGGAGACGCCGCAGCTCCCGGAGAAGAAGACCATTACCATTGAATGATCCGCTCTTCTCATACACCCGGCGGATTCCCGTGTGAACCGAAAGTCCTCAGTATGAAACCCCATACTGGGGGCTTTTCCTGTTTGAAATTGTCAATCCGGATACTGATACTAAATCCTTTCTAAAGGGGTACGCGGCTTCTTGAAAGGAAGCCCAAGGCATAAATGCCTGGCAAGAACTTCTGAAATGGACAGGGAGAGACTACACCAATAATGTACAAGTTGAAGCCTTGACACCCCAATATAGTCATCCAACCTTATCAGAGTTATTGTACGTGAGCTCATCGCAAGGCG
>Ga0256405_10003654_pt1 | contig 31206 bp, 32 predicted proteins | sample RumenRJG_02DNA_FD_189096 | JGI IMG/M metagenome (GOLD analysis project Ga0256405, IMG submission 189096) | Bovine rumen microbial communities from Lethbridge, Alberta, Canada - RJG_02 | ecosystem: Host-associated > Mammals > Digestive system > Stomach > Rumen | place: Canada: Alberta...
GAAAAAATTTTTCGGCGCAGGCTTTAGTAGGAGATACTCTTTTTGTTCCTTTTTAGGCGGAATGTATGGATTTCTTACTTGTTTTTCTACTTTTTGCCTATTGACATTTCACCGTAGGACTTTCGTTTGGTATCATAGATAAAACGTTTTTACTATGTTGATGTCAAGTCTTTTAAATTATTCCTTTTTTGCAGCTCTTGACATTTTGAAGCTTCTATGTTAATATTAAACCAAGTTGAAGCAAAATGCAACACGAAAGTAAAAAATAGCTCATGTGCTATTTTTATCTAGTCACGCAAAAGGAAACATATTTAAAGGAGAAAAACTATGAAAAAAGTGATTAATCAGAAGCTTACGCAAGAGAGAATTATTCAGCTACGGAAAAGAAACGGATATACACAAGATGAAATAGCAGAGTTCTTGCATGGCTCAAGGTCTTATTATTGTTCACTTGAAACTGGAAGGACAAAATTGAATGAAAAAGTCTTAGAAAGATTATCTCAGATATACAACATCGAATTTGATGAAATATGTATCTATGAAGAATCTGAATATGATATTCTTGAAAAAACAATGAATATATTAGATTCATACAGACCGACTAATTATTACATGGTGCGTCACGGAAATCTTGTGGAAGATCTCATAGATTTAATCAAATACTTTGAGAAAGCAAATATTTCAGAGTACAAGCTTCTTGATCCTATACTCAATAACCTTGGTTTTGATGTGAAACTTATTAACATTCAAGATTATATTGAAAAATGGAAATCCGAAGAAGATATTAAAAATCCAAGAGATGTAATTAAAAAAGCCAAAAAGCTTATTTCATATTTTGATGACAACCATATAGGTTCTTGTATATTATTAGCCCATAGAGAAGAAAAGTATTTAAGATACTTAATCAGCATTGATAAATATCTTGAACTTGAAAACTATATCTATCTTTCGCTTGTAGGCAATCTTGAGCAAATTTTTGAGAATTTCAATAAACTCTCCAAATCATACCCAAAAACTATTTCAGAAGAGTTAAATAGTATAATAGCTGAAAATATGCAGGAAGAAGATCACGATAATGAGATAGACAAGCTTTTAGGCTATAGTCAGGCAAAACTACATCTCCTTAAAATTAATGAATATATCGGTAAAATCCTTGATATGGAAGATGAACTTAAACGGAACACAAAAGAAAAAAACTAATATTCTGACCGTTACTTCTAAAAAATTTTCATGAAGCTATTGGCATTTACGCTTTAAAGTGATAAACTGTATTTTAAGGAGGAGATTCTTATGGATTATTTTATCGCACTGGAAATCGAGCTTATGAATGAGGACGCTGCAAGTATAATGGCAACTATCTCACGGTATGTTATAGCCAAGAATATGGAGAATGATGAAAAACACCCACTAAATATACTTGAAAAAATGCTTTTTGATATTAAAGACTCCCTGATTGGCAGTAAAGAATACACAATGGAAGAATTGGAGCTCATTAAAGCAAAATTTGAATTTGCCCGTGAATACACCGATAAAGTCATAGAAGCTGCAGAAAAGGAGGACTGAACATGAATACTGTCAACGAGAAAAGCTTTCCCATGGAGAAAGTAGAGAATGGAATTACCTACAGATTTCATGAGGAGACACAGACTTACCGTCCGTACTTCGCGGGAAACGAGGAGGAAGAACCTGTAGTAATAGGTCGCTTCGGTAAAATGAGAGAAAAATACCTGAAGGAGCATTACAAAGGAACTTACACTACAATGCTGCTTCTCAATCAGTTGACTGCGCACTTGAAGGCTATCGACGATCAGGCATGGGAGCGGGTTGATCAGATAGTGGAGCAGTTGGCAGAAGCAGACGGCACAGACGAGGAGCTGAAGATTAACGATCAGCTCGAATGGGTAGGTCGAATGAACAATTACAGGGAGACAGCTCGGGAAATGGTTATCAAGGAATTAATAGAAACAGGCATTTAAGAAACTGTTGACTATTAACTCTGCTTGTAGTATAATTATCTAAAAGAGGAGTGTCCTGCCGTATAAGTGGAAATCATATAAAGCGGTGTGTCCTACCGTAAAGTGGAAGTTGTAAAAGCAGTGTTTCCTACTGTGAGTGGAAGTTTTAAACGTTAAGGGCTGTGATAATCACAGCCCTTTTTATTGTTTATATGATAGTTTGTTTTTCAAATAAGTGTACCAAAACTGACGTTCGTTACTTTTGATACCAAAAAACTACCTTTTAGCTATGATCTCATTCATAAGTTTTGGTACTTTTCTATGAAACATTAAATTTGGTACAATAAATAGTGCTATTATAGCAATAACTCCTTCGTATAGAATAAATCCGCACATATGTCATTGCCATTAGGGGGGAAGCTCTAAACAAACCGAATAGGAAAAGCCGATACAAAAATGTATCGGCTTTTTTATTAGTTCATTTGGTTTTGATGGTATAGAATGAATATTTAAGGTGAAGATGTTGTTGCTTCAACATATTCAGTACCATAAATAATTGTTGTTTCGTAGTGACCACCGTAGTTTGCTCGATGCGCGTCAATCCAAGCTGATACATAGACGGCGGTTATAATCAAGGTGATAATTGTTGCGAAGATTATCAAAACACGAACTATAGAGGTTCGCTTTTTTATGTCTTGAGTAGAAGTATTGCCAAGAAATCCGTCTGCTATCTCCTGAGGAGTGCCCATGGCTTTTTGCAGCTCATCAACACTTGCCTCGGGGTTATCCTTCAGAAAATCATCAATGTTGTCGTTAAATTCTTTGAGGAATTTTTTTCGATCTTTAGAACTGCAAAACAGAAGCTTCTTTATCTGGCTGATATAATTATTTCTTTCTTTATTGGTGAGCTTCATTTTTTCCTCCATAAAGCTTTCAGTCCCATTCAATATTCTCGGTAACTACATCATCACCTCAAAGTTTATTTTTATGGGGACGTAAGGAGTGTGGGATTATTATGCTTCTTCATTATATACAGTACCATTGTCAATAATGGTAACCTCACCATGACCACGGTGATTTTTGTACATATCAATCCATGCGGTGATAAAGAAAACGGCTATAATAATTACAACGATAGAAATACCTGCTATTACGATTCTAACAATTGAAGTGCGCTTTTTGATGGCTTTAATATCAGCATTACCAAGAAATCCGTCTGCTATCTCCTGAGGAGTGCCCATAGCTTTTTGTAGTTCCTCAATACTTGCCTCAGGATTATCCTTCAGAAAATCATCAATATTGTCGTTGAATTCTTTGAGGAATTTCTTGCGGTCTTTCGAGCTGCAAAACAGAAGCTTTTTTATCTGGCTGATATAATTATTTCTTTCTTTATTGGTGAGCTTCATTTTTTCCTCCATAAAGCTTTCATTCAAATTCAATATTCTCGGTAACTACATCAACAACTTCTACTGAACCATCTTCATTGTCCTTGTATGTAGTAATTACACCATAATTCCCCACGCGAGCTTCGCGAGCATCTAACCATGCACAAAAAAGGACAGTTGCAAAAATAATTAGAGCGATAGCACCTATAATGATTAATACTCTTACTATTGAAGTGCGCTTTTTGATGGCTTTAATATCAGCATTACCAAGAAATCCGTCTGCTATCTCCTGAGGAGTGCCCATAGCTTTTTGTAGTTCATTAAAACTCGCCTCGGGATTATCCTTCAGAAAATCATCAATATTGTCGTTGAATTCTTTGAGGAATTTCTTGCGCTCTTTCGAGCTGCAAAAGAGAAGTTTTTTGATTTGATTAATGTATTGATTTCTCTCTTTATTCGTGATTTTCATCGCTTTCCTCCTTGAAATTAAGGATATTACTTATTCCTTCTGTGATGAAAAAGTATTCTTCTTTAATCTCATTAAGGTATTTTTTTCCTTCATCTGTTAAATGATAATATACACGTGTACGTCGTCGTCCAACAAGGACTTGTTCGTCAGTAATAAGTCCCTTATCGATCATGCGATATAAAATAGGATACATAGAACCGTCTTTTAAAGTGAATTTGCCTTTGCTTCGTTCATTCATCTCCTGGAGAAGTTCGTATCCATACATATCACGACCTTGTAATAAATGTAACAAGATCATTTCAACGGTTCCACGCTTTAAATTCTCGCGGACCTGCATATAGAAACGTTTCCTTTCTGGTTATTTAAAGCAAATAACTATGGATAAATAAATTCTAACATACAAAAAATCCGCCGTCAATACTATACGTCGCAAGGTAACGATAGGCTTCAACATGGAATTATCGCTATCATTTTATCACAATAATCATGTGTTGTCAATACTATACAAGACAATATATTGTTGACATTTAACTTATTTTGATGTATACTATTAGCAAGCGAGTATCTCGCACATCATAAAATCGCGGTAAATAGTCTGTTTCAGGCGAAATTGCGAAATGATCGGAAGGTTTTTGATGTTTAGCAAAGTAAAAAGTTGTTTTCAGCTGATACGTGTAAAGCATTGGCTGAAAAACATTATTATATTTATTCCTGCGTTCTATGGGGGCGCAATACTGGATATTCCCATATTATACAGGACATTGCTGGGATTTCTGACGTTTTCGTTCTGTTCATCGGCAATATATGTCATCAATGATCTGTGTGATATTGAAAAGGACAGAAATCACCCCGTAAAATGCAAAAGACCGCTTGCAAGCGGTGCTGTCTCCAGAACAGAGGGAGCGATATTACTTGGAATATGCTGTGCCGCAGCAGCTTTACTTGATCTATGGCTTTGCGGCGTAAGTATAGGGGCACTTATCCCTGTGCTTTATTTCGGGCTGAATGTACTTTACAGCACAAAGCTTAAAAATTTTCCTGTTACAGATATCGTCATACTTGTGTCGGGATTTGTGCTTCGTATGCTGTACGGCTCATACATAACGGATATAAAAATATCGAAATGGCTGTATTTAACGCTTATGGCACTTTCACTGTTTATGGCTTTCGGCAAGCGCCGAAACGAAAAGCTTAACTGTGGCAGTAATTCACGTTCAGTACTTACTCATTACAGTGATACCTTCCTGAACAGCAGTATGTATATGTATCTGGCGATCTTTCTGGTGTTTTATGCTCTTTGGAGCGTAGATACGGGAGCTTTGCCGGGAATGATATATACAACTCCCTTGGTTATAGTAATGGTAATGCGGTATACCTATGCTCTGGAAAAGGATAAGCAGGGAAATCCCGTTGATATGATACTTGGAGACAAAGTACTGCTGATCCTGGGAGCTGCTTATGCCTTATTTGTCCTGTGGCAGATATATTTCGGGGAGGTGGTCTCATGAACGTATATGATTTTGACGGAACTATATACTCACGGGACAGCTCGGTGGACTTCTTTAAATTTGAAATAAAGCGGCATCCCCTTATTTTAAGGCATTTGCCTGCGTTCTGCATTAAAGCTGTCAGGTATAAATTGAAAAAATGCAGTATCGAAGATGTAAAGTCCTGCTTTTTCTCGTTTTTGAAGGATATAACCGATATAAAAGGCGAGATACAGCGTTTTTGGCAAACGCATATGAAGTATATGTCGCCGTGGTACAAAAGTGAAATGAAGAATACAGATGTAGTTATCTCGGCTTCTCCCTGTTTTTTATTGGAGCTTCCCTGCAAAAAGCTTGGGATACATACTCTTATAGCCTCAGATGTGGACATCAGCAGCGGAGCTTTTTTATCAGCTAACTGCAAAGGCAGTGAGAAGGTAAAGCGGTTCAGAGAGGTTTATCCTGATGAGAGGATAGATAAATTTTATTCTGATTCATTTTCAGACCTTCCTATGGCAGAGCTTGCCGCAGAGGCCTTTTTGATAAAAAAAGGACGTATAACAAAATGGGATACAAAGGAAAGAGGATATAAATAATGGAAAATGCTAAAAAACAGTTCAGCTTGCCGTCAATTTTCAAATTAAAGCCTAAAGCTGACAACAAAAACGATGATAAAGCTTCAAAGCTGCCTATAGTTCTTTCGTATCTATATCTTGCAATACCTATGTATATTTTTATGTTCGGTTGGCTGAAGCTTCCGTTTGCGTTCATTATGGCGGTTGTGCTTACATTCGGTCTTTTCAAGGCATGGCGGGACGCTCCCAAAATGGAGATAACTCTCTTTGAACGCCGTAATATAGGGAAACTTCTTGTTATCATAGCTCTTGCTATGTTATGGGTATATCTGTCCGGTATCGGTGGCTTTGCATTTCAGAATTACGATCATATGTGGCGGAATGCTGTGCTTGAAAAGCTTGTCACACAGGAATGGCCTGTGATAATTACAGAAACAGGAGCATACTTTGACAAGCCGGCTGCATTGATATACTATTTTGCATTATGGCTGCCTGCCGCCTGCTTCGGAAAGATATTCGGACTTTCAGCAGCACACACTTTCTTGTACTGGTGGTGTGTTATTGGTGTATCATTGGTATTCATTCTTCTGTCAGCCCTGAATAAAAAGATATCCATATGGCTGATACTGGGCTTTGTATTCTTTAGCGGATTGGACGCAGTGGGGGATTTTGTACTGCATAACTCCACAAATTACATATGGTTCGCAAATAATCACCTTGAAAACTGGGCATTTGGCTTTCAGATGTCCTCACTGACAACACAGCTTTTCTGGGTGTTCAATCAGGCTATACCTGCATGGCTGATAACACTGCTGCTCTTATGTCAGAAGGATAACAGATCGGTAATTTTTATTTATTCATTCAGCTTTCTGTCCTGTACTCTTCCTGCTATAGGAATGCTCCCTATACTGGCTTGCATAGGTATAAGCCGCATAGCAAGAACATATGACAGGACAAAGGCATTCAAGGAAAATGGAAAGCCTATTCTCAAAGAAGCGCTTTCTTTTCAGAATTTAGTAACGGGAGTTCTTACTGCACTTATCTCGTATTTGTTCCTGAAATCAAATTCTACAGGAAATTCAGGTTTCAGAATGACCGAAATAAAAAAACTAATGATGTCTTATCTTATTTTTGTACTGCTTGAGTTCCTTGTTTATTATTTTGCCATTTATAAGACACAAAAGAAAAATCCGCTGTTCTGGACGTCTCTTGTTACACTTCTGATAGTTCCTATGATATCCTTCGGACCTCATGTGGACTTCGTAATGAGAGCTTCTATACCGTCTCTGATAGTGCTCTATACACTTATCGCAGACTCAATGAAGAAGAATAATGAAGCAGGAGATAAGAAGGCTGATATTATAATAGCTGCGCTGTTGATCGCAGGTGGATTTACTGCATATCACGAAATTTCTCGTTCTGTAGGTACAACTATTGAACATAGCTCGAATGATGAAGTTACTATAATTGCAAATGAAATAGATCTTTATGAAGACGGAGCGAGAGGTAACTTCTTTGGAGAATATCAGGATTCTGTGTTCTTTAAGTATTTTGCGAAAAAATAGTATTATTATAAATGCTGCTTAGTTTATCCCAAAATTAATTGATAGTTTTCATATGCAGCCTGTATAAAATACAGGCTGCTTTTTTATTTAACAAAATAACAAAAAATTGATGCAAACTGCAAGCACCAAATTTAACGAACGTTATATTTAGTATAATTGGGGCATATTCAAAATATCCAATCGAAGATTTTGATATAAAAAGTAATATACTATTTTAATGTAATGAAGCATATAGTGTTTTATAACATTATTTAACATTGACATATCCATAAAAATGTGATAGAATATTATTGTATAGCTTTCAATCGAAATCCATCCATATAATAACTTAAATGGAGATAGTATTATGATCGTTCATGTAAGAAATTTTGGAAAAATTGAATCTGCAGATATAGATTTGAGTAATCTCACTATATTTGTTGGCGAAAACAATTCAGGAAAGTCTTATCTTATGCAGCTTATATATGGATTGGTTGAGTTTATCCTTGAACTGCACCCAGTCAACTTTTTGAAAAATTTTAATTATCGTTCAATTAAAGATGGGGTCATAGAGGTTGATAAAACTGATGTGGAATTTTATAATGCTTTTTGTAATGAATTAAATAGGCTTATTGACGTTCATAAAAAGAATATAATTGAAAAGACATTTCATACACACAGTTTAAAAATAGACAGCTTATCTCTTGAATTTAATGATATTGAGGATAATTATTGCTTGGAAATAAAAGAGGCTGATAACGATAATTCAGATAATGATTTTTATTCTACAATCAAAGATAAAAAGTTTGTTCTAATTAATAAGAATGGCGAGACTATTCATAAAGCACGTTTTATTGGCTTTTCCTTAGGTCAATTAAACTCACAGTCTATGTCGTTATTTTTATCTTACATTGTTTTTGATCAATTTAAACTGTTATTTAATGTCACAAATCCTCAGGAAACACAAATATTGTATCTTCCGGCTTCTCGTTCTGGTTTAATGTTACTTTATACTAATTTTTTTGCAAATAGCAATGAAGATATCAATAATAAAGGTATTATTTATGATGTCAATGATACTCAAGTTGTAGAAAATGAATTTGGCTTAACAGAACCTGTATATAATTTCTTAACTTTCTTGCTAAAACATAAGACAAGTGAAATGCTATCCGATGATAATAAAGATATAATATCTTTTATTGATAAAAATATAATTAACGGAAGTATGGAAAAAACCGGTAATACCATGCGTTACAAGCCAGCTTCGTCAAAGAATTCTCTTCCGATATATTTATCATCATCTTTGGTTTCTGAATTGACTCCTATTTATCAAATTTTATCTGGAATTCAAAGATATAGCTTTATATTATATGATGAGATAGAAACTTGTCAGCATCCTACAAAACAGCTTCAATTGGCTCGTTTGTTAATTAGAATGGTGAATGCAGGATACCGAATGATAGTAAGCACTCATAGTGATACTATGGCTTCAGCTATCAATAATCTTATATCCCTCTCTTTCAAAGAAAACAAAGATGACCTCATTAGTAAATTAGAATATGAAGAAGCTGATATTCTTAAATCAACTAATGTAAAGGCTTATCAATTCGTTATTGGAAAGAATGGAAAAACCAAAGTGATAGAAGTCCCGAACAAGTTCTCAATTGGATTTGGCTTTGATTTTGATATCTTCAATAAGACAAATGATCAATTATACAATGATGCTCTTAAAATTGCAGGAGTAGAGTAAAATGATAGATAATTTGCGAGCTAAACCTGTAAGAAAAGGTGAATTAAAAGAAGACGTTTTTGAATTAAGACCAAATACTCCTAAACTAATAAATAAAGAAAATAATTCACACATAGCCTATTTACACGAAGAAAAATTAAATGAGGGTGTAGATGAACATCTTTATATTCATTCTATATTTCATGATGAAGCTTATGCGATAATTTGCAATGAGTTTAAATTAAATCTCATGGATAACGCAAAAACAGTTGATATGTCTTATTACTATTTTGGCACTAATAATCCAGTAAATGTTTATCTATATGATTTAAAAAAGACGCTTTCAGGTATAGATGTTATCTACAAACTTGTTTTGCAATGGGAAAGTAGCATTGAGGACTCTGAATACTGTGTAAAAAAAATAACGAAGTGCGAATTAAAAAAAGAAAACATTTATCTTGGCGTAATAACAGAAAATAATGATATAAATGACAGAAACAACAATCTTAATGACCTGTTTCAGAAAGTTGAAATTTCAGAAGAAGTTCCTTCGTCTGTACAAAGCAAACAAAGAAGAAATATAGCCAATTATATAATTATGGCTAAACGATTAAAAGGATTTGATGAGGGTAAAGTTACTATTGATGGAGTTACATATGAGTATGATGTAAGAGAATTCGTTAATCAAAAGCATGATATGTATTTTGAAGATGGACAACTTAAAGAAGATAAGGCGGTCTAAGATTAGTTAGATAGCTTCCAATAGCACTCACATCCATCCTTTTTTCGACTTGTATAATTGCCTTTAAGTTACCAAGTATTAAATACAAGGCAATTAGCAAATACGGATAAATTATTGTCCGCTAAAAAAAGAATTATAAACAGCTGTATCCTAAGATAAAGCTGTTTAACTTTTATTTGACCATACAATTCATGATAACATTTATCATCATTTCTTTCTCCGCAGGCTGAGATTCGGCAATCATAATTGTCAACGCTGCAAGTGTCTGATCGGCAATTGTCTTTTCAGTTTTTGCTTCGTCGAGGAACAATGCTCCGTTCTTATCGAGAAAATACAGGAACATTGCTGCGGCAATACGCTTGTTACCGTCCGAGAAAGAATGATTCTTAGTTACGAAATACAGCAGATTTGCAGCTTTTTCCTCAAGAGACGGATATATCTCTACTCCGCCGAACTCCTGATAAATATTAGCAATACTGCCCTTAAATGAGTCGTCCTTTTCGTTACCAAAAAGCTCACTGTCAGAAGAAAACTTCATCTCATTGATAACTTTGCGGCATTCATCGTAGACAAGCACATAGACCGCTTTACTTCCTGTTGGCTTTTTCATGGTCTGATGATCATAATCATCAAGCAGATCAAGAGCCGCGTTAAACTTCTCAATAACTGATAGCACCTGTTTAGCATCGAGTTGGTTTTCTGCGCGTTTCATAATGCGTATAACCTCACCAATCTGTTCTATACGCTTATTATTAACGGCATAGCCCTTGATTATGTAATCTTTCAGCACCATATTTGCCCATTTACGGAACTCAACGCCGCGCTGAGATTTTACACGGTAGCCAACGGAGATTATAACATCAAGATTGTAATATTCAATGTAACGAGTGATCTCACGATCACCTTCAGTTTGAACTGTTGCAAATTTTGCAACAGTTGCCGCTCGTTCAAGCTCTCCTTCTTTGAAAACATTTCTGATATGTCTTGAAATAGTAGATTTATCGCGTTCAAAAAGGTCTGTAAGTTGCTCCATTGAAAGCCAAACAGTATCTCCGTCAGTATTTACATTGAGCTTGACAGAATGGTCAGAAGTCTCATATAAGATTATTTCATTTTTACCCATATATATATATCACCTGTCCTATTTTATAAAATATAACATATTTTTATCAGAAAAGCAAGACAGTATTTTTAAGTCAATTTGTCCGCTATTCTGATTTTTGTTATTAATTTTTTATCTAAGTACAAGGATATGTCGATTATTTTTTGTCCGCTATTTGTCCGCTATTGGTACAAAAAGTTAGAAAAAAGCGGCAAAAACGTTTTTTTGTAAATTGCTCTTATTTGGCGTAAATTCGGCAAATTTTGAATATTACTAAAAGTGCCGAAAAGCGTTCCGAGACTTTCAATTCCCGTACGGGTCACCATTCAGCAATCCCACAGATGGCTTAAAATAGCCGTTTGTGGGTTTTCTTTTTTCTAAAAATCAGGCTTTGGCACTTGTTTGGCACTTATTATCTTTTAACTATTAATTTGTGTATCCGCAGAGCTTTCGCTCTGCGGTACTTTTTTGCTCATAATGCCAGTGCCTGCTGCTCAGTCTCGGTTTCGGTTTCGTCCTCAGCAGGACTTTCTTCCTCTGTGCCTATATCGTTTGTGAAGCTCAGGGCATTGCTTATCGCATCGCAGTTGCGAGCCTTAGCTTCCTGAAACATATGAGAATACAGGTTCAAGGTAGTTCCTACGACGCTGTGTCCCATATCAGCCGAGACCGCAACCACGTCCACTCCCTCGAATATAAGCAGACTCGCGTGCAGGTGTCGCAGGGAGTGGATATTCTTGAACGGCACTCCGATACGCTCACAGTAGCCTTTAAGCCACTCGAACGGTGTCTGCGGATTCATAGGTGCTCCGTTCCATTTGGTGAACAGTCTGTCATGGTCTTCCCACTTGGTGCCGAGCTGTGCTGCTTCCGCTTCCTGTTCAGCTTTGAACTGCCTGAGCAAGTTCATTATAGAGACAGGCATCTTGGACACTCGCTTTGACTTTCTCGTTTTCGTGGTATCGGTATAAATGCCCTTCTCAGCTGTATACTGTGATGTTCGGCGGACGTGGATAATGTTGTTTTCAAAGTCGATGTCCTTCCATTCCAAGCCAAGCATTTCACTGCGGCGGTAACCACTGTATATCGCAAGCAGCAGGTAGACCTGATACTTCATCGGCTCGCCTCTCAGGTTCTCATACAGCTTCTTCACCTCATCAATGGTGTATATCTGCTTTTCGTCCTGTTCCTGTTTCGGCACATATACTCGTCTGCAAGGGTTGTCCGTCAGCATTCCCATTCGTATCGCATAGCTGAATACGTCACTGATAAAGCTCAGGTGATGCACTGCCGTTTTCCTCGACAGAGGCTTACCCGTGTTCATATTCTTGCCGTTGACAAGCATATCTGTCACGAACTTCTGAATATCCCGAGCTGTTATTTTGTCGAGCCGCTTGTGACCTATAGCTGGATAGACACGCTTGGTGAGCTGTTTCATTCGTGCGTATGAGGTCGGTCTGAGATTGACTTTAGCATATTCCTCAAACCACTGCTCTGCGAATTTCTCGAACTTGACAGCCGATGTTATCTGTCCCCTCTTGCATTCTTCCTCGAACAGAACTGCCTGACGAGTGAGTTCCTTTTCAATTTGCTTCGGTGTCATACCCGGCTCAGGCTTGTAGCTCTTGAACTGATTACGCTGCTTGCCGTCTACACCGTAACCGCATGACACTCTTATCTGGTACGTTCCCTCGGAACGCTTTCTTATTGTCGCCATATATTTAAAAACCTCCGTTTCAAAACTATGGCGCATTTCCTCCACCGACATTATACCACAGGTCTGCGGAAATGTCTATCAGAAATGCGCCGTTCGTGTTAAAAATCTACTTTACTGATAAAATCGCTCACGCTGTTTCTCCACGGAGGTATCTCAGGAAAAGCTCCTTGTTGATGAGATACTTCTTGCCTGCCATGATGTGCGGCACCTGACCATTGATGCACATCTGACGGACACGATACTCGGTCAGCCCTTCCACAAGAGCTGCCGCCTCCTTTATGGTCAGCATTACGATTTTAGTTTCTGTTTTGTTTTCTGCCATTCAATCATACTCCTTCTATTTGTCTTGTTCATGTTTCCTATGTGATTTGAATTGTTCATTTTAACATTCTCCTTTTTGATACGAAAATGGGTACGGTGTTTTACCGTACCCATTCCGTTTAATTATTATGTTATTTCAGGTTCTCGCTCCTGCCGAACATCACATCAATTATCAGTTCGGCGCAGTCGCGAAAGCCCTGTATGTAGCTTTCCGCTACGATTGTCTCGGACAGCATTCCCTGCATATCCGTTATCTCGTTCAGCAGCTTCTTATCGTCAGCCGACAGCCTTTTCTCCAGTGTGTCGCACATTTCCAGCAGCTCCAGACTTCGCTTTGCGTAGTCGGAGTCCTTCCTCACATCATGCTGACACGGTATGACGTTTCCATAATACAGATCCTGCAACTTCATCGCTGCGGTCACCTCCTGACCAACAATCATACCACAACAGTTTGCCAAAATCCATTCACCAGACCTGACGAAAACCGACTGTTGAAACAAAGCACACCTCACAGGACTATCCCATGTGTATTCCGTGAGCTTCCTTGCGCTCTCGTTCCTCTGCGAGTGCCCTGCTGTCAACGTGCTCACGAGCGTACTCGGTATCCTCAGCAGGCTCGTCATCTATCAACGTAGCCACAGCTGCAACGCCGCCGACAACGCTATCAAGACCGACTGCGAGATCACTATCCACTTGGCAACTTTCAATCTGAGCCTGTGCTTGTACTCGTCGAGCTCTTTCAGCTTCGATCCATATTCCTCGTTCAGCTTCCCAGCCTGTGATGACAGGTCCGCCGTTGCTTTCTTCAACTGCTCGACTGCTAAAGTCGCGGTTTCCGACGTTTGATTCAGCAGCTCCCGACAGGTCGCTATGGTATCCCTCTGCTCGGAGCGTACTGTTTTCAGCACCTGTTCTGTATCCGCTTTCGTCGCCAGCACCGAGAGTCTGGTGAGTATTTCCAGCTGCTCCTGCGACATCAGCTTGTTCAATTCTATCAGCGCTCTCCAGTTGGAATCGAGCACTACCACTGTCGGCTGAGTGTCCGACGCTGCCGACAATTCCTTGTCGTACATCTGCTGCAATTCTTCTTGTTTCGAATTCATACTCCATATTCTCCTTTCTGTATTTGTCGCCGTGAAGCTTATTGTCACGGCACTTTCTGCCATTGGGGCAAGTGTAGGTGATGTATTTGCGGTTGTCCTCCCACCGTACACCATAGCCCTGCTGTTTCATCATGAAACAGAATTGCTTCTTTGACTTCGCCTGTTTCATCACTTGGTTTATGACATTCATCAGCTCCCACTTGAAGCTCTCGCCGCGTTTGGCTGACCTGTACTCGCTGTCGGAGAGGAAGTCCTTGTTCATTTTCTTCTTGGGAGCGTCGAGTACATGAACTCCGTACCGCTGACAAATTTCATCGCTGAGCTTCATCAGCTGTTCAACGCTTTCCTTGTTGGAATGATACTTCCTGCCGTCCTCGAAGCTGACAGAGTTCATCACCAAGTGGCTGTGGATATGCTCGCGGTCGATGTGAGTTGCCACTACAACTTCATATTTGTTGAACGCTTTCTCCGCAAGCTCCACCGCTATCTTGTGTGCGAGTTCGGGCTCGATCTCGTAGCCGCTGGGGAAACTCTGCACCAGATGATAGTACAATCGACCGTCAGGTTTATGGTAGAGATTCTTGGTCGCGGTCATTTCATCGAGTGCAGTTTCGGGCGAGCAGTTGACTCCGGTCACGAACCGCTTGTCCTCTGAGACTGTTTTCTCCTTTCTGCTGACGTAGTTGAGGACGTTCTTCATGCCGCCAGCTGTCTGAGTTTTATTGTTGATGAAATGGATTATTGGCATCACTTCACCACCTTTGCTATGTCGCAAACTGCCGCTGTCACCGCCCTGTGCTGTTCAATAAGCTCGTCCAGTCGGATAGAGTGCAGCCGTCCTTCGTGAGCCAGCATTGCTATCTGATTGAGGTTACGACCGATTGCTTTCTGCTGTTTGGCGACCTCATCCAAACCGTCAGCCACGATTATCTTTTTGTCCATAGCCGACCTGAGAACGAAGTCGCTGAGGGACAGATTGTGCCGCTGAGCCTTGCTGTGTATCCGCTCATACTCATCATCGGTACAGCGGATTGTGATAGTTCTGTTCCGTTTTCTCATTGTATCACGCTCCTTTCTTTGTGCGATTTTTGAGAGGGGGTTCGGGGGGGCTCCCCGACCAGCAAGCGTTCGGCGGACTGCCGAATGCGATGCTGGCATTTCATACCACCGCTACTGATACTACTCCGTCAGCGGTAGTTTTCTCCTTACGCCAATGCCGCCACACTCGCTCCACGTTGCGCCACAATCGGTTTTGCGAGTGTAGGTGGGGTACCTGTCCGATTTGGACTGCTACGGCAAAAATGGGCGTTTTTGAGCGTGACAGTAACTCAGCCGTGACGGTAAAACTACCGACACGAAAACCTACTGACACGCTCCGCAGATGAAGCTATATAGACGTTTGTGAGCTGTCTGGCAGTGCCTGCGTGACGGTAACATTTCTACCGTCACTACTGTCACGCTCGCCGTTGTAATGAAGAATAATAACTCGACCTTTATGAACTCTTTCGTACCTGAATTCAATTCCGTACTTACTGAGTTCGTATCCATTCTGAACCAAGTCTCTTGTAACTCTGTTCGGATAAATGACTTCATCGGTAACCGATTTTAATTCTTCAACCAACTCGGTTGCAGTGCCTTCAAAGTGAATCCGCTCCCTGATGAAAAGATATACAGCAGAGAGAACAATATTGTCGCGACTCTTTTGCGCCGCAGGTTCGTTCTCAACTATCCAGCGCATGACATCGGTATCGAAATGCATTCGCAGTTCAGTGTATTCAATGTCACGCCCCTGACAATACATGATCGCTTTTCCGGAGCCGCACTTTATTTCTTTAAGCGCAAAATTTCCGTCAGTAGCTCCGCCGATACCTGTACTGCCTGTCATCATATTGAACGGATTATCGTCTTTAGCTTTTCGCATATGATGTATCAGCAGTATGCAGATGTTCAAGTGATATGCAAGCTGTTTGAGCGCGATCAGTTCTGCATAATCAGAACCATAACTCGACTCAACATTGCTGCGCACCATTTGCATAACGTCAATCACAACTATTTTTAAGTCATCGTGATCTTTCTTGAATGCTTCTATCTGTTCTTCGAGACCTGCACCGATTTTATCAGCAGCAATCGCGAAGTGTAGATTTTCAACAGGCTCAGCGTTCATCTGAAACAATCTGCGCTGTAGTCGCTGATAGTTATCCTCGAGACAAAGATACAAAGCAGTTCCTTGAATAGTACCACGTCCGAGTACAGGAACTCCTGTTGCAATGCAGAGGCAAATATCCATTGCCATCCACGACTTGCCTACCTTCTGTGCACCTGCAAGTACATACAGTCCTTGCGTGAGCAGACCGTCAATGATGAACTCCTTCGGCTTGAATACTGTTGTCAGTATTTCTTCTGCGGTTTTCGTTTGTAACACATTACTCATAGCATTCCTCCTTTCCCCATAAGATTCCCAGACACAGCTGACAGCTTTTTTCGTTACGAGCAACTACTCGCGCGAACTATTTGTGTGGGCTGTTGTCCGACGGATTTCTGCTATCCCAAGTGAAAAATGTGGGAGCAGTATCCTTTTTGCAAATTGACCTGTTTTTGCATAAGTTTTTGACCGCTCTGAAACGTTTTCCGAAACACAAATTCTTTTTTATGAGAACTGACCTTTTCTCACAGGAAACTGATATTGACCGCAAAGCGCATAGAATAGAGCTTTACAGACATTTCAACACAAGGCTGTTATGATGACAGTTTTGAATGTTTTTCAGTCAAAAATGAGCGTTTCGGAACAAAAATGTGGGAGCAGTATCCTTTATACAATTTGAACTGTTTTTGGCACATAAATCAGACACATCACAAATGGGTCAGTACAAAAGTGCGCGACACATCACGGACCTGCTGCGATCTCACAGTGGTATCCGTCACACTCTTGCCTGACCGAATTAGAAGCCGCCCGACTGCACATCGGACTCATAGACAACCTAAATGCTCGGCTGCCCCGGCACACTCCCATTGCCTGCGACGGTTTTATCACGCTCGGACTGTGGCTGAGTGTAAGTATCCGTTCCCGACTTTCATCGCTTACTTCACATCTGCGCTATGTGAAACCAGAGATGTTATCGCTCGGCTTTTGCGTCATCGCGCATCTCTGGGCTGGTACGGCTCACCGCCCCACCATCGGAAACAACGTAACCCCTAATCCCATATTCAATTTTCAAGTTACCGTCCAAGTCCGAAGACTCTTCCTCAGTTTCAATCATAACAGACTTTTTTCACAGAATAAATGCGAAATGAAACTCAATTGTTTATTTATACTTCCATTTCATTATGATGTGTGCTATAATAGTGGTAACCTATCTTTGGAGGCAAAACTTATGTATCTGAGCCGTGGACTGTACGTTTTTCCAAATAAAAATACTATGAGACGCTTTATGTATGATGGAGAGGAAGCGACTGAGCTGCATGAGATAACTTTTGAACAGCAGCTGATAGACTTTCTTGAGATCGATCTGACGCCGTTCAACAGACTTCTTGATAAACTGAAAGCATATACCAAGGAGAACACGACTCCTGATGAACTTTTTGGCGTGTGCCGAGCTGTTGGATATACCGCTGAGATCTTTTGTCAGGAAGAACCTGTGTACAGCTTCCTGCTGTGTACACAGCTGTATGTTGACAGTTATGATGTATCAAGTTATGAAGAGCTTTTTGAGTATAAGGATCACGCAGTTGAAATGCTGCGAGATATGGTACACACTCAAAACATTTTCTTCACTATCGCCGACGCATATTGCAGATTTGATGGCACACACGAGGAGAAGACCACCAAAGCATTCTTAGGCAGGGAAACTATTTTCAAGTGCCAATTTGAGCAAGTCATTGCTCATACAGATGTCGGCACGGAAATGTTTCAGATGACAAGACCTAAGCTGCCATACAGCAGAGGTTACCGCTTTGACAATCTGCCTGCCTATATATGGTATATTTTTCTGAACGCAATGGAATATGATACGAGTTTCAGCCAATGCGACTACTGCGGACACTTCTTCAAGCCCAAGACAAAGAAAAAGACCCGATACTGTGATCGGGTCAGGACTGAGGACGAACGCACTTGTAAACAGATAGGTCCGCAGCAGATTTATAAATTCAGGATTCAGCACAGCGACTTGCTTGCTGACTATGACAGAGCTATAAATCGCAACTACAGGCGCGTTGAGCGGTACGAACTAAAACTTGAAGACGAAAAGCATGGCAAGGACTTGTCCTATAACGATTATGCTGACTGGCTTAGGGAGCTTCATACTGCGAAAGCGTCTTTCATGTCAGGGAAGATATCTGAGGAAAAGTTCAGGGAGGCTATTCACCTCCTTGATTGATGCCTTGTGTATGTCGACAGTTCCACAAAGCCAAAGTTATAGTTTTAGGAAAATATGTGAATTATCCAGTTTTTGTTGCTTTTCATGGAACTTTATGGTATAATTACTTATATGTTTTGTCGAAATATCTATTAGAAAGTGGTGTTGATGGTGAATAGACACGAGATGATTGATTGTATTGGTAAGGATTATCTTACTACTAACATAGAAGCAGGAGAATACAGCTATGTACAGGAAGCAGGCAGTAAAGAAAAGCTCGAAAAAGCTGTAGGTCACGCAGTCAAGCATTTCAAGTTAGATATACGTTTTGAAAATAATAGCGTTGCAGTATTAATCGAGACAAAGCAGCACTTCACTAAAGCTGACGAAAAGCAGTTGGCAGAATATGTTGAAGAAGAACGTGCTTTACATAAAGGGATAAAAATTATTGCTATTCTTGCAAACACTAACAATGATAAGATCAAGGTATGGCGTTACTCTGTGGACGATGCTCACCTTTTAAAAGAAGAAACCGTCCTTGATGCAATGGAGCACTATGTAAAACTTTTCGACACTTCGAGACAAAACGATAAAGAACGTGTCATGAAAAACACCTATGATCTTAATGAGCTCCTTCATAAAAAAGACATTGATGAGAAGCTTCGCAGTCAATTTGTAGGCACTACCCTCCTTTATATCAAAGACAAAGCCAAGACCGTTAGTGCTAAAACAGGCTTGAGAAAAATAGATGATACCTTCAAAGAAAAAATTGATGAATTATGGAGCAGTTTGTCGGCTGACGAGATAAGAGATGGTATTAAAAGTACACTCAATAGTCTTTTAGACAACTCTGAGAATAAGACTAAGAAAATCGAACTATTGCAAAAAAATGTTCTCAACGATCAGAAAGTCAAGAAACTGAAAATTAAAGATTGGATAGAGATTCTTGATACCATCCTCATGGATATTTACAGATATATTGATGCGGACAGTTCTGAGGGACAGGATATACTGAACCTGTTCTTTATAGCTTTTAATAAGTATACTGGCAAAGCCGATAAAAATCAGGCTTTCACTCCTGATCACATCACTGAATTCATGTGCCGTATAACAGATGTAGATAGAACAAAAGTTGTTCTGGACGGTACTTGTGGAAGCGGATCATTCTTAGTTCAGGCAATGGTAAAAGAAATTGCTGATTGTCGCAGAGATAAAACTGAAAAGGAAGCCGAGGAACTGATAAGACAAGTAAAGGAAAAACACATCTTTGGTATTGAAGTTGAAGAAAAAGCCTATGGTCTGTCTACAACCAATATGCTTATTCATGGTGACGGCAATTCAAACATCAAGTTTGGTAGTATCTTTGATAATAAGAAGTTTATCATGGAAGCTGACCCTGATATAATTCTGATGAATCCTCCATACAATGCAAAACCTATTGGTATTCCTAGCACCTATAAAACAACATGGACTGCGAAAGCTAAGGACGGAAAAGAAGATCCAACTAAGGGATTTGTATTTGTTCATTTTCTGTCTGATGTTATAAAGGAACTGAATGATCTGAAAGAAAAAGCTGGTAAGACAACTAAGCAGGTTAAGCTCGCTGTGTTACTTCCAGTTGCTGCAGCAATAGGAACAAGCGATATAATCGAAAAAGAAAAGATCGCAATGCTTGAAAACAATACCCTTGAAGCAGTATTTACACTTCCCAATGAGATTTTTTATCCTGGTGCCTCTGCTTGTGCCTGCTGTATGTTATTTACACTTGGCAAACCGCACTCAGAGGAAAAAGAGACTTTCTTTGGTTATTGTAAAGATGATGGCTTTAAGAAAAAGAAGAACCTCGGCAGAGTTGAACAGTTCAACGCAGATAATAAAAGCTTGTGGAAAGAAATTGAAAAGGAGTGGATATATCTTTTCAGGAACCATAAAGCTGAACCAGGCAAATCTGCTACTGTAGTAGTAAATGGTGAATCCGAATGGTTATGTGAAGCGTATATGAAAACTGATTACAGCAGATTATCTGAAACTGATTTTCAAACCACATTAAATAACTATCTTGCGTATCAAATCAAGGAGGGCAAGGTTTATGAATCTTAATCCTAATGATTGGAAACGCTTTTATCTCGGACGATTATTTGATATAAAAAAAGGTAAACGTCTCACCGCTGAAGATCAGGAAGCTGGATGCAATATATATATTGGTGCAATAGATTCAAATAACGGCGTCGCAAATCATATAGGACAAAAACCAATACACGAAGGTAATACCATTTCGTTAAGCTACAATGGTTCAGTTGGTGAAGCATTCTATCAAGCTGATCCTTATTGGGCAACTGATGATGTTAATGCGTTATATTCAAAATATGAAGGATTCAACGAATTTATTGGTTTATTCATGGTCGCAACCATTCGTCAAGAGAAATATCGATTTTCGTATGGACGTAAATGGACACTTGAAAATATGAATAATACTGATATTTGTCTTCCAATAAAATATAATTCTGACGGCACACCCTATATAGATTCAAACAATTTTTTTTCTGATGAAGGTTATGTTCCTGATTGGCAGTTCATGGAGAACTATATTAAGTCACTCCATTACAAACCATTAACTACCAAAAACAGTATCGACGGTGCGAGATTATTAGAAATAGACAACTGGAAATCGTTTAAAGTTGGTCGCATTTTTAGAATACTAAACGGAAAAGGTATCACTAATGATGAAATCGAAGAAAACCCTGGAACATTTAATGCAGTTCAAAGTGGTGAAGATGATAATGGCGTTTTAGGGAAAATAAACCTGTTATACTGCAAAAAAAAGAAATACACAATATCAGAAAGAGCTTGCTTAACAGTAGCTCGAAGTGGTTCAGCAGGATTTGTATCTTTTCAGCCTAACGGTTGCGTTGTCGGTGATTCAGCAAAAATTCTTTTGCTTCCTGAAAAAATCGCTTCAAACGGAGTGTATCTTTTTATTCAAACGCTTCTCACAGCTAATAGATTTAAATATGCTTATGGTAGAAAAGTAACAGAAGACAAATATGCAGAAGATGAAATCAAATTACCAGTCATTACATCAGCTGATGGTACGCCGATAATTGATGAATCAAATGAATTTTCAGATGAAGGATATATTCCTGATTGGCAGTTTATGGAGAACTATATTAAGTCCCTGCCTTATGGGGATAGAATTTAAATATGTACTAAGGAGTAAATATGGAATATAAAAAAGGATCTGAATGGGGACGTTGGGATTTACATATTCATACACCTGAGACCAAAAAGAACGACTGTTTTACTGGTAGTACACCTGAAGAAAAATGGAATAAATATTATAATGATATAAATAATTATGTCTCAGATGGAACCGACCCTAACAAAAATGTTGTCGCCATTGGAATAACAGACTATCTATCTATTGATAATTATAAAAAAGTTGTAAATGACAACAGATTGCCGGCAAGCATTAAACTAATACTTCCGAATGTAGAGATGAGATGTCAACCAATAGCAAAAGACTCCCCTATTAACATTCATTTTATTTTTAATCCTGATATAGTAGATTCATTAGAAAGCAGGTTTTTTTCAAAGCTATCAATGAGTTTTTCAACTACTGATTATTCAGCTGCAAAAGACGAATTAATTAGATTAGGTAAAAAAAGTGATGATACATTAGATGATAATACAGCATATAAGAAAGGAATCGAGCTTTTTGTACCAGAACTAAGCACTATAAAAAAAGTATTTGAAAACGATCAGGATCTGCGTAATAACACCTTAATTTTTGTTTCTAATAGTGCAGGTGATGGAGTAAGTGGTGCAGTAAATCATGCTGATTATATAACAGAAAATAATACATCACAGCTAACAGCGTTCAGACGTGACATTTATCATTTTGTAGATGGTATTTTTTCAGGTCAACCAGGTGATATAAATTATTTTTCAGGATTAAAAGCAAATTGTCCTCCAGATATTGTAATTAAAGAATGCGGATCATTAAAACCGTGTATACATGGAAGTGACGCACATAGCAATGAAAAGATATTTGAACCATATGGAAGCAAATATTGCTGGATTAAAGCAAATCCTACATTCAACGGATTAAAACAAATAATTTACGAACCAACTGAAAGAGTTAAGATATCTCAAATTATGCCTGAAACAAAAATGCCCTATAATGTAATTGATCATGTCTTAATTACAGATGATGATTTTCAAGAAGAACCAATATTTTTTAATGACAAACTAACTTGTATTATTGGCGGAAAATCAACAGGAAAAACTCTTTTATTGCACAATCTCGCTAAAGCAATAGATGCAAAGCAAGTAATAGAAAAAGAAAAAGATTTATCGAGAAACACAAAGGAGATTGCAAATATCAAAGTATTTTGGAATGATGGTGAAACAAATGATGAAAGGAAAATTGTTTATATTCCTCAAACTTATTTAAACAGGTTGAGCGATGATAAGCAGAATACTAATGAAATAGATAATATTATTCAAGAAATTGTACTGTTAAACGAAGATTCAAAGAAGACTTATCAAACAGTATTGGATAACGTAAAAAGCTATAAAAGCGATCTTAATAAGTTGATTTTGGATTTAATATCCATCAACTTAAAAATTGTATCTTTAATGAACGAAAAGAAAGAAATCGGTGATGCAAAAGGTATTTCTGATTCAATAAAAGCTCTAACAGTGAAGAAAGAGTTGATATCTTCAGAACTCAATATTTCCCAAACTGATTTTGAAAACTACGAAAACGCTATTCAGATAATTCAAAGTTCTGACAAAGAATTATTACTTTTACAAGAAAATTTAAATTTTATTCAAGCCTTAGATACTATTGTAGAATTAAAGGATTTTTCTGTAAACCTGTCTCCAGATATTAATAATTTGTTTACCGAAGCTCAAAAAAGTGTTTTGAATAACGCTAATTTAGAGTGGATATTATGGAAGACAAAATTGATAGCTTTATTAGATGAGAAAATAAAGACTACGTTAAGTATAAAGCAGAACGCTGAAAAAGAAAAAGTTAAATTAGAACCTAAAATCAAAAGTAGCGAAGCATTAGCAGACATAACTCAAAAAATAGCAATTGAAACGTCGAAGAAAGAAAAAGTTGAAGAAATTGATGCTGAAATAGCAAAAGAATATGTTTTATATTACGAAGTAAAAAATAAAATATTAGAATCTACAGAATACTTCAAGAAAACATATCAGACCTATGCCTACATTGTAAATAAAAATATTATAGCAGAAAAAGAAGATTTAGATTTTATTGTTACAGTTCCATTTAGAAAAGACGACTTTATCGCTAAAATCAGAACAATATTTCCCAATAATTCTAAGGAATTAAAGACAATAATCAATTTAGATGAATTTAATGATTCCGATTATTCTAAAGAACTCATGGAAAAAATATTAAATAAAGTTGTTGATGGTTCTTTACCATTAAAAAATGGATATAGCTTAGAAAGCGCTCTTAGAGAAATATTTGATGATTGGTATAATATAAAATACAACGTAAAAATGGGCGAGGATAGTATCGATGTTATGTCTCCAGGTAAAAAAGCATTAGTGTTATTGAAGCTTTTAATAGACATGGCTGAAAGTAAATGCCCAATACTAATTGATCAACCTGAAGATGATCTTGATAATAGATCCGTTTTTGATGATTTAATCTCATTTATTAAGAAAAAGAAAAAAGATAGACAGATTATTGTTGTTACGCACAATGCGAATGTTGTATTAGGTGCTGATGCCGATGAAATAATAGTTGCAAATCAAAACGGAAATAATTGTCCGAACAAAGAACACAGATTTGAATATAGAACAGGTGCTATTGAAGAGGATAAGCCAATTTATAAAGAGGACAAAACACTCGAAGATGGAATATTAAATAAACAAGGTATACAGCAACATATTTGTGATATTCTTGAAGGCGGAGAACGAGCTTTTGAATTGAGAAAGCATAAATATCATATATAAATCCTGCTGTCAAATACCTCTTTTTAACCATATAATAGTACCAATTATAATTAACACTCAAGTAATACACTAAGAAAAAATTTGCACAGTCACTTGTATTATCCAACAATTTGTGTTATAATATTACTAAATTATTTAATGTGTGAGGTGCTTACATGGATTCAGTTGCGCTCTCAAAATTTATATCTCTCGGAGAAAATGTATGTATTGAATTCAAACGCGGTGGCAACGGCTTTGAAGACGATGCAATGCAGACCGTCTGCTCATTTTCAAACCGATTTGGCGGAGATATCTTTCTCGGTATAGCTGATGACGGAACTGTTTGTGGAGTGCCCGAGAAAGCCGCACCTGATATTATAAAGAACTTTGTAAGCAGAATCGGAAATCCAGATATCTTTGCTCCTACACTTTATCTGCTTCCTGAGTCTCTAAAATATAAGGGAAAAACAGTTATCCATGTTCATATCCCGCCGAGTGCGGAAGTCCATACGTTCAAAAAGGTGGTTTATGACCGCACAGGAGATGCTGACGTAAAGGTAACAGCTACAGGTGCGATAGCTCAAATGTATATACGAAAGCAGAATATCTTTACTGAGCGAAAAATTTATCCATATGTAAAAACTGAAGACTTGCGTCTTGATCTTCTGCCAAGACTTCGTACAATGGCTCAGAATAGAGCTGATCAACCCGTACATCCTTGGATGGAGATGAACGATGAAGAAATGCTTCGGCTGGCTGGACTGTATGGAACAGACAGAGTCACAGGTGAAACTGGCTACAATCTTGCCGCTGTTCTTCTGCTTGGAAAAGACGACGTAATCCGCGATATTCTTCCTGCTTACACGACAGACGCATTGCTGCGCAGAGTAAATGTTGACAGGTATGATGATCGTGAGATCGTTGAAACCAATCTTATAGAGAGCTATGAGAAACTGCTTGCATTTGCTCAAAAGCACTTGCTTGATAAATTCTATCTTGAAAACGATCAGCGTATCAGTCTGCGTCATATCATTGCCAGAGAGTTGGTATCAAACATCCTTATGCACAGGGAGTTCACCAGTTCGTATCAAGCGCGACTAGTCATTGAAAGTGATAAAATGTATACCATGAATGCCAATCGAGCTACTCAGGCGTCGTACATTACCCCTTCAAACCTTGAACCAATATCAAAGAATCCTATTATCGCTAAGTTTTTCCGTGAAATTGGATTTGCGGATACGCTTGGTTCTGGTGTACGTAAGCTCTTTAAATACTCGAAACAGTATTCAGGGGAAGACCCAATATTTGAAGAGGGCGATGTTTTCAAAATCACTGTTCCGCTTAATGATTCTTACTCATATGATACTAATATCGACTCTCAAGAATCGTCTGACAACAAAAATGGCACTCGAAATGGCACTCGAAATGGCACTCGAAATGGCACTCGAAACGAGGAATTTAAATCAACTGTAATCAAATTAATACGCGATAATGATAAGATTTCTCGACAAGAGCTTGCCGAAGCTGTGGGACTCAGCGTCAGATCAGTCACACGCAAACTACACGATATTCCCAATATTCAGTATGTTGGGAAAGGGAAAAATGGGCACTGGGTAATATTATAACTCTTGCTGTAACAAAAAGAGCAGGGATACTTCTTTTTCAGAAATATCCCTGCTAAATATCATTGAACGTTGGTTTACTATTCGGAGGAAAATACGCCACTTTTGGCACTTGTTTGGCACTTATTAGTACTAAAAATCGTCTGAAATCGCTTGAAGTTACTATAATTGAAGCTTCAAAAATCCGCGATTTACAGCCATTTTCGCATTTTACTAAAAACTACTAAAAGGCTCGGGATTAATTCAATTCCCGTACGGGTCACCATTAATTGGTTACTGCAAATGGCTGATTTAAGCCATTTGCAGTTTTTTATTATTTTAACCATCTACCCGTAACCACTTACTGACCACTTATTACCACTTTTAACTATTTTCAGATCTGCCGCAGAGTTTTGGCTCTGCGGTCATTTTTATGTCCCGAACTGCTCACCGCCGCGGTTCTGAACGTCATATTTCACGCACTCCGCAGGCTGATGAGCGAACTTCAGAGCGTTGGTGATAGCCTCGCAGTTGCGAGCCCTCGCCTCCTGGAACATATGGGAATACAGGTTCAGAGTTGTTCCTACGACGCTGTGTCCCATATCAGCCGAGACCGCAACCACGTCCACTCCCTCGAATATAAGCAGACTCGCGTGCAGGTGTCGCAGGGAGTGGATATTTTTGAAGGGCACTCCCACACGTCCGCAGTAGCCTTTCAGCCACTCGAAGGGAGTCTGCGGATTCATAGGCTCGCCGTTCCACTTCGTGAACAGCCTGTCGTTCTCCACCCACTTCGTACCGAGCCGGCGTGCCTCGATAGTCTGCTCCGTTCTGAACCGCCTCAGCAGGTCCATTATTATCTCGGGCATCTTCGATACACGCTTGGAGCTCCGCGTCTTGGTGGTGTCAGTGTAAATACCCTTCTCTGCGGTGTACTGCGAGGTTCGTCTGACGTGGATGAGGTCATTTTCAAAGTCGATGTCCTTCCACTCCAGTCCCAGCATTTCACTGCGGCGGAATCCGCTGTATATCGCAAGCATGAGGTACAGCTGATACTTCATCGGCTCATTTTCCAGATTTGCGAACAGAGTCCGCACCTCGTCCAGCGTGAATATCTCCTTTTCAAGCTGCTCCTGCTTCGGCACGAACACTCGTCTGCACGGATTGTCGCTCAGCATACCCATTCGTATCGCATATGTAAACACATCGCTGATGAAGCTCAGGTGGTGGACCGCTGTCTTGCGCGAGAGCGGTTTGCCTGTGGTCTCATTCCTGCCGTTTATCATCATGTCGGTGATGAAACGCTGAATGTCGCGCGCAGTCAACTTGTCCATACGCTTGTGTCCCAGTGCAGGATAGACGCGCTTGGTGAGCTGTTTCATTCGTGAATACGAGGTCGGTCTGAGGTTGATCTTCGCGTACTCCTCGAACCACTGCTCCGCAAATCGCTGGAACTTTATTGCCGAGGTTATCTGTCCCCTCATGCACTCTTCCTCGAACAGCACCGCCATTTTGTTGACTTCCCTCTCTATCTGCCGCGGAGTCATTCCGGGCTCGGGATAATAGCTCCTGTACTGATTGTGCTGCTTGCCGTCGACTCCGTAACCGCAGGAGACTCTTATTTCATACGAACCGTTTTTTCTTTTTCTGATAGCCGCCATATATAAAACCTCCGTTCAATAATACGGCGCGTTTCTACCAAGGACATCATACCACAACGCGGCAGAAAAGTCCAGCAGAAACGCGCCTTTTCGCACTATTTATTTACGCAGTCTCCCCACGCAGATACCTGAGGAACAATTCCTTGTTGATGAGATATTTCTTGCCTGCCATGATGTGCGGCACCTGGTCGTTTATGCACATCTGACGGACTCTGTACTCGGTCAGCCCCTCCACCAGCGCCGCCGCTTCCTTTATGGTCAGCATAACTATTCTTTCCTCGTTGTTTTCACCCATTCTATTCTCCTTTCGCCGAACGTCAGTTGTTCTCACGAATGAATGCTGCGGTCATTATTCTCACTCCCTTCAAAGGTCAAATGGGCACGGCGACAACCGTACCCATGCCATTGTTATAATGCTATTTCAGATTCTCGCTTCTTCCGAACATCACGTCTATAATAAGTTCGGCGCAGTCACGAAAGCCTTGTATGTAGCTCTCCGCTGCCATTGTTTCGGACAGCATTCCCTGCATATCCGTTATTTCGTTCAGCAGCTTCTTATCGTCAGCCGACAATCCCCTCGCGTTCATTTCGCATGATGAGGTCATCGAGATTGACCTTTCCTCTCGTTCTGCGGACGTTGTTTACAGCCTCACGGCGTATGACCTTCAGCTCTTTCTCGGTCACCTCGAAGGTCTCCGCCAGCAGTGCAATGAGCATTTCGACCTCTACAGCGTAACGGAAAAGTCCCTTTGAGATTTTCGTAATGCCCTCGTCACTTGCCGCGGAAATACACTCCGCAAGCTCAGGGACAAGCACTTCCGACTTGTCTTTTATCTTCCTCGTTGCGAGATATAATCTCAGCGCGGACTCGATAAGCTCAGAGCGGCTGCCGCCGTTCTTGGAAAGATACTCGTCGCACTCGCGGAGCAAGTCATCGGAAATATAGATGCCAGTCCTCACTTTTTCACTCATCGTCATCGCTTCCTTTCTGATAATCGTAGGCTCGCTCGAAGTTGATAACGCCGTTGATGTGAGCAACTTCGTCCACGCACATTCCCCTGAGATTTTCCATAACTTCGTCATCTATATCGTTGACCGCCGCGAGGAAGTGAGACTGCATCGCCGACTCCACCGCCAGCTTGAAGAGCCCACGGTTGATACGGTACTCAGAGCCTTTGACTATTCCGTCGATGATCGACGTCAGGACGTGTGCGAGATATTCCGTCGCTGTACCCGAATTGCAGTCGAGGTAGCCTGAATAAAACTTGATAGCGTCCTCGATGAATTCGCTCTGAGAACGCGCATTTGCCTCGTCCATATGCTTGATTATCAGCTCTTTTGTCCTGGGGTAGAGCCAGACCGCCTGTTTTTCCTTCTTTTCCATAATACCCTCCATTATTACTCTCCGACACCGTTTATTGTCCTATGTTTCGCTGATTATTTCATTTACGACTCCTGAATCGTAACACTCAGCGAAGTTACGACTCCTTTTTGCGAAACCCTCTTTTTCTGCTATTTTGCGGTCGGCTTTGCCGTTCCGCTGTGACCATTTCGGGGGCTGCGACCCCGAAATTTTAACCTGCAACAGACAGTCACTGCCCGATTTTTGGCACTTCCGTGTCCCCAAACATCTTCGACTTATCCAGCACCGCAACGCTCATCTGACGGTCATCGGTCACGCGGACAGTAGTGGTGTTGCGCTTACCTTTCACGACCATTATGCCGTCATCGACCAGCTGCTGTATCAGACTGTTTTTGCCAATGGAGAAGCTCTCACCCATTTCCTTCGACAGCTTCACCACCTCCGAGAACGCCGCATTCATGATGAGGTAGTAGAAGTTGTCGTCATCGAAACCGATGAAGCCTTTGCGGTTCATGTCGCAGTCGCTGCCGATGAAATTGACACTGCACCTGCCGCTGTCGAGCAGGCTTTTCAGCTTGTCGCAGAACTGATACGAATAGTTTTCGCTTTCAACTATACTGTTGTTGCGCACCGAACTTGTGACGATTATGTTTCGGAAAGAGCTTTTGTAGTTCTCCATATCTTGCACACCGATTTCTTCTTTTGCATTCAGGAACGCAAGCAGGAAATCGAAGCCTATCATCAAATGCGCGAGAGTATCGGGAACTCTTGTGTGGAAGTTTTCACACCTTGCAGACAGCTCCTCTGTTACTTCGGTGCGATACTTTTTGAATGTATCTGACAAGCCTTGCACAAAAGTATTTTCATCGCAGAGATATGTTGTGCGCAGCCAGTCAATGTAGCTGTGCATTATCGCTGTGAGAACTCCGTCTGCCGCAAGCTGCTGATACTCAGTCATCAGTGCGAGGTCAATGTCATCAGCTTTAATCTCGACGATAAAGTAACGCGCGAGACCGCTCTGCGATATCTCGGGAACGTACTCTGCTGTGATGAGACACATACCCGTCGGCGGACGCGACGGCTGCAATTCTATCTTGCTGTTGAGGCGCGCACGACCAATGCGGTCACCGTAGAAGCGAGCGAGGTTCTGCGCAGTGCTTTTCATCTCAGAGTCGCCGTACACACCATTCGGATGCAAATCATCGACGCAGGTGAGAACGTCCTTCAACGAATAGATATTGCTGAGGATACTGTTCGCTGTGTCGTGAAACGACATCGGGAGAGTGCTTGCAGTGAAGCTGCCGAAGAACGAACACAGCAGCGCAGCAGTGGTTGACTTGCGCGTTCCTGTTTTGCCGACAAGAGCAGTTATGAACTTCGGTTCGCAGCTCGCCGCCTTAAGGAAGTGCTCCAGCGGAGACAGAAACGTCACCGCCAACAGCGGAAGCATAACTCGCTGTGGAAGCAGACAGTTTTCAAGCAGTGCTGTGAGATAGAACAGCTTATCCGCGCTTGCACTTCCGCTCCAGTGATAAGCATTGAGCTTGCCTTGCAGCTCCACTGTGAATGGACAGTTCTCGTCAGGCATCAGGAACTCATACCGTTCACCTATCCTGCGCCATCCCGTCTGACTATACACAGTTCTGAACTCAACGTCAGCTTTGGTACTCATTATCGCGTGGCGGATCTTGCCAAGAGTATTGTTCGCCGGCGAGTACGAACCCAGCGAGCCCCACTTCTCGATTAGCCATTTCATGCTGCTCATCTCGTCTGCGGTGACAGTTACCGTCGGCATTGTCGTTCCGTTGGAATGTACTGCTCCGACCTCGAACGCTTTGCGGCACACACTTCCGTCATCGAATGTTATCTCAGATTTCAGCACGGGGACGTAATCGCACAGCCTGACCATTGTGACCTTTCCTTTCCGCTCGACCGTTTCGTAAAGGCAGCCGTCTTTGACGCAGTATGGCTCGTTGTAAATGTTGTTTTCTGTCATCTTCTCATCCTCGTATAATAGATTTTAGGGTGGTTTCAAGAGTACCCCAATGAACCTCTGCCACGCTCAGTTGAGAAGGGCAGCAGTGAAATCGGAATGAGCGTAGCGAATGGAGATTTCACTGCTGCGGC
>Ga0256405_10003655_pt1 | contig 31199 bp, 36 predicted proteins | sample RumenRJG_02DNA_FD_189096 | JGI IMG/M metagenome (GOLD analysis project Ga0256405, IMG submission 189096) | Bovine rumen microbial communities from Lethbridge, Alberta, Canada - RJG_02 | ecosystem: Host-associated > Mammals > Digestive system > Stomach > Rumen | place: Canada: Alberta...
GCCACACTCGCGCTTCAGCTGCTCCTCAATCGCCTTGTCGATAGCCTCCGAAGCCTCACGCAGTCCGACGGTGGTCTGCTCGTAGGCGGGGTGGGTGACGATGGCGACATCATAGAGGCCGGTGATTTTCTTCACGTGGCGAAGCCATACCTCCTTGCCGTCTTCCACGTCGTTGGTGCGCTCATACGATACGCCATTCTCGGTGTCTTCGTAGTCGTCCTCGAAGGCGAACGACATGCCGGTGATGTCGCCGCGCTTCATCAGTTCCAGCGCATCGTTGGCGTTGTTGGTCTTGGGCAGGTCGCAGCGGCAGTCGATACCGTCGCCACGGAGTTCAAGAGAGAGGGTGTCCTTGTCCGAGTTGCGGAACCGTCCGAGCACGTCGGGCACCATGTTCGAGTGGTTAAGATTCAGGATCACGTCGGACTTCGCCAGAAGTTCACGGCTGATGCAGCCAGGCTCCAGAATCTCATACACCTTGCGTGTGGAGCTCCAGGGTGTGAGGTTGACCGAGCGCACGCCGAAGACTATCGGACGGCCCTCAATCTCGCGGCTCTCCTGCTGCCCCTCCTGTGGCTCGCGCAGTTGCAGGCCGCAGTCATTGGTTGGGATGAATCTTGTCTGTTTCATATTCTCGTTGTACATTTGAAAATGTTATCTACTTATCGGGCGTTTTAGCGTCCTGGGTTTACTGCGCGATGCACACGGCTTTCTCGCTTCTTTCTCTGCTGTTGGATTTCGCGCTCCAGAGCGTCGATTTCCTCTTTTGTCGGGTTGGGTGTCATAAGCCTCTATTTTTGCCGTTAAAAACTTGATTACTAATGAAGGTGGTGGCTTGATTACTAATGAAGCAGGGTGCTTGATTAGTAATAAAGGTTTTAGCCCTCTTCTGAGCCACCTTTTTCTCCACCCCCCACGGTGTACGTGCCCGGTTTCAGCTGGGTGCTTGCGTCGCTCTTGGCGATGAGTGCTTTCAGCGTCATGAGGTTGGCCGATGCCATTGGCACGTCGCCATCCTCCACGGCTGGCATGTCGAAGTCGCGGCGGGCTTCGTTCACGGTGCAGAGTCCGGCCTGCATCTTCAGCTGTGCCACCTTTGCACGCCGTTCGGGGTCCATCACCATCAGCGGGTCTTCGCAGATGTGGATGCGACGCACGCCGTAGTCTTTGAAGCCGATGAGCTTGCGGGCAATCTCCTTCTCATTGCCGTTTTTCTGCGGCAGGATAGTTCGCGTGTGAAACTCCATCGTGGCGTTCTGGTAGTCATTATAATGGCTGTTGGTGTCGAGCATGACCAACGGGCGCGGTGTACCAAAAAATCTTGCCGCGTCGTCGTTCGTGCCGCCCAGTTGCTCGAACATCTGCATGTCCTGACTGGTCATCGACAGGTTCTTAAAGTCTTCCAACCCGTGCATCGAAACGATGTCGTGACCTGAGTAGAACATCTGCTGCATTTCCTGTGCGGTCTTCTGTACCTCGCCCTGATTGAGCAGACCGAAAGCCAATGTTCCTTGTCCCTGCGTCGGCTGCTTCTCCGAGATAATACCCTTGATACGACCACCCTTTGCGGCTGTCTCTAACGATTGCTGCTTGATGGTGCGGTTCAGTGCCAGTGTCTCGTTGGCATATTGAAGCGTCGGGATGCCCCAGCCGTTCGGATAGCGGAAGGTGTTGGGGAAGTGCATCACCTCGGAGGCTGGCACGTTGGTCTTCGTCTCGTAGCCATGATCGGTGAGATACACGATGCTGGCGTAGGTGGCATTGTTGATGTTGTAGCCACACTCCTTGATGAGCCACAACTGAGCGGGGAATCCGAACTCGTCGCGCTCGATATAGACGAAGGAATTGCCATAGAGTAGGCGGTTAATTTCCACCAGCCGCCACATGTCGGCAGCGGTCATGATGGGGTTCGGCTCTTCCTGCAACAGGTAGTTGATGCGCTTGCCCAGTCCGCGCATGTCTTGCACGAAGTTGCCGCCCTCGAAGTCTTTCTTCTGATACTGCACCGGCATCACCGACATAACATCCGAGCGAAGGCGAACGGCCTGATAGACTACCGCCACGAGCAAAGCCTGCTGCGGCGAGCGGGTGTAGGCTATGCGCTCCATGTAGTCGGCACCTTGCGGCTTCTGCGGCTCGGGTGGCATGGTGCTGCTGGGCACTCCTGGAGTGGGTGCCTCGCGCAACATGATAGCGTTCTCGGGCGTTGCCGCTTTGAAAAGATTACTGAAAAAACTCATATCTTATTCCTTTTTACTATTCGGTTGAAAACACGTCACGGGTTTACCAGCGAAAATCGGAGCAATCAAGTCCATCTTCTGAGGGATGGGTCGGTCAGAGTTATGGAAGTACCACTGCATCAGGTTGCCGTCGGTGATGATGTCCTCGCTCACGGGCAACACATTCAAATTGCTGTAGAAGCGGTTGATGACTGCCGAGGTGATGGTCTGGTCGATGCGCTCAATGCTTCCAGTACCCATCAGGCAGAGCAATGCAAATGTAAGGTCGTTGATGTCGGTGTTCACGCGGTTATCCTTCAGGACTTCGAAGCAACCCTGATACAGTCCTTCTTGCATCAGGTCGTAGCCCATGCGTTTCAAGGCCACCATGCACTTGTCAGCCTGACTACGTGGATAGCCTCGTGTCTTCACCCACACATCGTATTCGCTGGGCAGCGTGTTACGATGGGGATGGATCATCAGACAGCGGTCATACTTTCCGCGCTCGAACTCATCCACTATCGGCTTCAGCGACTTGTTGATGCCTATTGAGCCGTCAACCCTCACGATGATGGGTGTGTCGGCATAGCGGAAGGGGTGAAAGCGCACGGTGTAGCACTTGGCGAATGCGGAGTACCTGGGCATCGGGTCGTACACGACGCGCCACGTCTCGCTCGTCAGGTGCGGATCATCGGTTACGAGCACATAGTCGGCATTGGGGTCTTTTTCCTTGACCTCGTGCACCCGCTCATAGCCGTTGAAGATGTATGTCAATACCGTGTATCTCATTCCCACAAGTCTTTATGTTCGTTGAGCCACGCCTGCTGAGCCTGCAAGTCGTTCTTCTTCCACGAGCCATTACCGTAATGCTCTATCATGCTCTTAATCTGCTCGCGACTGATAGCCTTACCGTGACACTGTGGCTTCAGTCGCTTGATGTCGTCGAGAAAAGCCGCGCCAGTGTCCCACCAGTTGCGCTTGTCCTCTCCTTTGTGAAGAGCCCACGCACGATTCGGGTCGAAGTAGGTAGCACCGCCAGCCTTACACATCGGTACGTTCACCCAACAGAGCAACGGCAACAGCCTTGGGATGCGCTTGGCGGTAACATTCGAGATATAACCGCAGCAGCACTGGTCTTCCATGCACATCCAGTCGAATGGGGCCTTGATGAGGATGTCGCTATCCATCAGCATGAAGCCTTCAGGAACCAACTCCCACAGTTTCTGCACCGACATCATGTGAACGTCGCTGCCGAAATAGCACCCCTTTGCGCAGCCTATCTTCTCGTCGCGCTCAGGGTACTTCGCCAGCTCCTTCTCAAAGTCGATGATTTGTCCCTTTCGGTTGTTAAACACCTTCACGCCCTTCATCTTCTTCGTGAATGGCCGCCCGTCTGAGTTGTCAAAAATAACAACCTTATATTCCTCGCCACCGTGCTTTCGGATGCTCTTGATGAGAGCCTCGGTGAGTTCGGGCGTGTTGAAATGAATGATTGCGATTGTCTTCTGTTTTGCCATAGTTCCTTTTTATTTATCGTTTACAATTAACTGCATCAGGAATTGCAGCGTGTTCTCGCGGTGGTTCGCGTTCCACGTCTCTGGGATGATCTGATACGTCTTGTCGAGATACTTGATACGGCTGCGCTCGTTGAAACACGTCGTGTATCTCATGCGGACAATCTTCACCGCATAGGCATCGAGGCTTCCGGCATTCATGGCCGACTTGCCGCGCTGATAATCGACATTGGCATGAAGACAGCCGACCTCCTCCCACTCGATGCCTGCCGAGTCGAGTCCGTACTTACCCGCCACCGCCTCCTTGCGGTTGAACGGCTGGATGATGTCATGTAAGAATCCTGCACTGTAACCCATAGCCTAAGCGTTTTGTCGATTAATAATCTCATCGCAGTCTTCCTTCGCCTTGGCGATGGCCTCACGGAACTTCTGACAGATGTACGTCGTGGGCTGCTGGATGAAGGCATAGCGGTTGTAGAGTGCCGCCATGTTGCGCCGCTGTGTATCGTAGGCCTCGATGAGTTCATCCGTCGGGTCGGTGATCTCGCCAAAGTCGAAATCGAACTCCGTCTGCACCACGGTCAGTTTGTCTATCAGCCCGTCGCGCTCCACCTGGATAGGTGTGCCGCCCGTCAGCACCATGTAGTTCTTCAGCAGAAGGTCGAAGCCGTAGAGCGATGCCTCCTTCTTCTGACTATCGGCAGCGTCGCGGTTGTTGTAGAGGTTCTGCACCAGCAACAGCGAGGCGTTGAAGATAGGGTCTGGTATGCGGCCATAGGTATCGATGAAGTTCTCATACGTTCGCCGCGTGAGGTCGAGGATGGCTTGCTCGGCTGCAATTCCCATCTGCGTCAGTTCAGCATCTTCGCAGTTGAAGTCGATGCGGCAGTGCGCATGGATGGCATCGAGGCTCAGCCACTTCAAGCCAGTGTCTTTTTGTTCGTTCATATCGAATCTTGCTTTTTGTCGTTTCTACAATGCGGACAAAAAGCGGTCGTGGGTTTACTTCGGGGCTCCCATGATGCCACTAACACACCGTCATGTTCCTCAATAGTCAGTGTGGTGTGGCTGTATATGTATTTCATAGCTGATATATTTCAAATCGATTGGTTCCGCCTCCCTGTTCACCTGGCACACGATGTCGCTGCGCTTCTGGCGCGGGCGTTTTGTTGCAGGCTTAAACATGCTGGAATAAACATGATCCATCTTTGTGAGCGACCGGTGACAGTTGGTGTGATCTTTCTCCTGTGATCCGCGCCATGACTGGTAGCACTGCCACACGTCGTCGTCGGTCATATTCCCTTCATCCACCTGTCTGCGGAATGCTTTCAGTCTTCTCCTTTCGCGCACTATCTTATCATGCGACATTACTCTCAGAATCTTTCCTGTGGGTTTGATGATATACTTGATTTGCAACCATGTGAAGCTGTGCGACAGTCGGATGATGTGCGTCTTCTTGTCGTTGATACTCAGCCCGAGACTGGCGAGCACGCCCCTGATTTCTTCGAGCAGGTTGCGCAGCTCCTTCTTTGTGCGACCGATGACAAAGAAATCGTCCATATAGCGACCGTAATACTTTACGCCCTTCACCACCTTAACAAACTGGTCAAGCCTGTTCAGATAATAGACTGCAAATATCTGTGGCGGTTCGCCTCCGAGATTCAGTCCTTTATCAGTCTTTGATGATGTGTCGATGATATAATAGATGAGCCGCTTCACGTCGTCTGGCTCATTGACAATTTTCGGTGTTATCAGCTGCTTCAGGATTTCGTGGTCCACATTCTCGAAGTATTTGCTGACATCGCCAAGCAGGATATATCCGTCGGTACCATACTTCTGGATATATCTTTGCAACATAATCCTGAAACGCTTGCGGGCAAAGTCGGTTCCACGCTGAGTCAGAGAGGCGTAATTGTCGTAGATCAGACATGGACGGAGCAATGGTGTGAGCACCTGCTTCATCAGCGACTTCTGTACGTCGCGGTCGCAGATAGCTGGCGACTCGATATGGCGGATATGTCCGCGCTCGTTGAGTATAAAGTCGTTGGTGGGCTTCACTCTGTAGGTTCCGTTTCTTACCTCTTCCTGAATCTTAAGCGTACGCGGCAACAGATCGATCAAGAATCGTTGCGTATGCTCTTTCCATCGACTCTGCTTGCTACATTCCCATGCACATTGACTCAGAGCTCCGAGACTGGTGATTGATTTTATTGTGGTCATATTAAAAAAATGCGGGGTGCTGATAGCATCATCCGACGTATCGGGATGCGTCACCCCCGCTCATTTACCGCTTTTCTTGCGGATAACCTGTTTCTCCTTAATCCTCTTAGCGAGCCGTCGGTTGAGACGTTTGTGCGTCAGTAGGCCCTGGGTGCGCGGGGATTAATCGCAGCGACGTAATTGGCATTCGACGCGGTGTTATTGTTCGCGTTGCCGTTGTTGTTCGCATTCGCGGCATTCGAAGCCGAAACGACTTATAGAAACAAGCTGTTTCTGTTCATATTTATTCAAAATTTATTTTCATTTTATTGTCACTTTTTCGCCACGCCTTGAGCGAGTTGATCATCCTCACCACATTCTTCACGTCCTCTGTGTATCTATCGTCAGGCACCCTCAGACGTATCATCACGCGCTGAATGCAGGTGAGTATCGCGTAACATGCGCCGATAGCTTTACCAATCGCCACGCGTCGCTCTTCGTATTCTGCCCGACAAGTCGGGTATATGGAGTTGGCTACCTTGATGTTGTAAAGCACATCAAACGATAGTTGTATGAGATGTTTGCTGACGATGTTAAGAAACATACGATTGCGGTCGAGGATATCATTATCCCGAAACGAAAATTTCTCGACGAGGTTATCCACGCTGTCAGAGAGTTTGAAATATATCATCTCAAACTCCACCTTGCTTTTGCTGCGTTTTCCTTTTGGTACGCTCATTGGTATAAATTTTAATAATTTATCTGTGAAACCAAAACATGGCGCGGCACAAGGCCGCGCAATGTTTAGTGGAAGAGGATTAGCGCAGCGACGTAATTGGCATACGACGCGGCGTAAGTGTACGCGTCGCCGTAGTGGGTCGCAATCGCGGCATACGAAGCCGAAACGACATCTCTCAGCCACGGATACTCGCCACCGAAAATTTCTGTATGACTGTAATGCTGGAATACTTCGAGCTGACGACATGCCTCGCCTGTGTCGTAGCCTGACGAACTCCATACTATTGAACCATACACCTGTACTTCAGACAGGGCGCAGATATACTGGTCTGTCACCCACTCCCAGCCGCTTGAGCATCCTGTGTTTGAACCGTAACGGTTGTAGCCGGTAGTGTTCACGGCATTACTCAACAGCTTGGAGTGTGCAATCAGGTTGGCTGCTCCGAGGTCGTTCTGCACGTGCGGTAGCACCGTCGTCTTCAAGTAGTCGTGCAGGTCGCAGTTCTTGTAACCGGCACCACGAGAGTTGGCACCTGTAGATGTGTTACCGCTGGCATTCCATTGGGTGGTGGTATGAGGGATCACAATCATCCCGACGTGGTTGGCGGTGACACGATAGGGTGTCGAGGTACCCTTCATCGTGTTCAGGTCTGCGATGACGTAGGTATAGCCGTTGATGGTCTTCTGGTCGCCCACCTTCAGACCGTACTTCTCAAGGTTCTGGTCGGCCACCGCCTGCTTCAGCACATTGAGATCGAAATCTGTGAGACGGGTGTGGCGCGTCATTGCGTTCAGCGTCGTTGTCAGTTCGCTGTTCGTAGGCAGCGCATCGAGCTTTTCGCGCTTGGCGGTGGTCATGCCACTGCGAATGCTGTCGAGTTCGGCGGCTGTGAAGTGAGTATTGTTCAGGCGATACTCAAACACCCACGCTGAGCCGTTGTACTTGTAGCGGTCGTAGTCGTTATCGCCGTCCGAGTCGGTCACCTTCACCCAGGCGTAGTCGTTGTGGTGGTTGCCGGTGGTGGCCTCGAGGTCGGCGATGGTGTCGTAAGTACCACGGAAGGTACCGGCATACTCCTGCACCTGACTGCTCACATACTCCTTGGTGGCATAGGCAGCGAGGGCTGAGTTGATGGCACTGGAGATCATCGTGCCCACCTGCGTGGTAGTCGAATAAGCAGCGAGCGCATTGTTGAGGGCGGATGCAATCTGAGTGTCGGTCTGCGCCTTGGTGTAGTAGTTCGAGAGGTCAATGGTGGTGGATCCGATGCACTCCCAATTATAAGTAGTCTCACCGCCTTCTGTTACGCTCAGGGTGATATATTCATCCTTCACGTTCTGTGTCTTTGGATCAGCCGACGGCACGAAATAGAGTTTGCCCGTAGTCGATGCACTGGGTGTGGGCAGTGTTGGCACACTCACCAACTCGAACTGATTGATGGCTGCTATCAGCTGATCAACCTCAGCCTTCGAATAGGTGTCGCTCTTCAAGTAGTAGTTAGTCAGGTCGCTCACGGCCTTGGTGATAAACGAGGCGAGTGAAGCCTGTAACTCTGCTGTGAGGTCGGTGGCGGGGATGCCCGTCACTGGCTTCTGATAAGCGGTGGCACCGGCCTGGGCACCACTGCGGATGTCGGCGAGATCGGCAATCACATTCTGCTTACCCAACAGCAGGGCACTCAGTTCGGCCTCCGTAGGAAGGGCGGATAGTTTGGTCACCAGTCCGCTCGTGATACCGCTGTTGATGGCGTTCCATTGAGCGGCGGTGAATCCCGAGTTGTTCAGACTGAACTCAAACGACCATGCCGTGCCGCTGAACTTGTAGCGGTCCACACGGGCGATGACCGTCGGTGTATCGTCGGCAGCAGGAATCTGTACGAAGCAATAGTCATTATTGTCGGCTGTGGCGATGGCTCCTGCCAGGGCTGTGGCCACCTGCTCATGGGTGGCGGCGATGGTCAGCGACAGGTCGCTCACGAGATTGAATGATCCGCGATATGTTGCGGTATTGGTGGCGATACTCGAGTTCATCAGGTTCTGGTCCACGAGCTTGTTCTGAACTGATGCAGCAGCTGGGATTTTCGCCTCGATAGCGTCGATGTCGTCGGCGTTCTGCTGCTCAGCAGCCTTGGCGCGGGTTTCCTCAGCATCGATATTCCCTTGCAGTGTGGTGTCGGCCTGCTGACGGGCACCCTCCTCGTCGTCGATGGCATCCTGGAGTGCTCCCTCAGCGGTCTGCGCGCGACTCTGCTCGTCACTGATCAGACCGTTGACCTCAGTTTTGTTATAGGTCGTTGACTGCGGAGCTGCCAGCGCACCGGCCTGAGCACCGCTGCGGATGGAAGCGAGGTCGTCGATCACGGCCTGCTTACCTGCCAACAGTGCCAGCAGTTCGGCATTGGTTGGAAGGGCAGACAGTTTCGCCACAAGTCCGCTGGTGATGGCTGAGTTGATAGCTGCCCACTGCTCAGCTGTATAGCCTGAGTTGTTCAGTTCGTACTCAAAACCCCATGCCTGACCGTTGAACTTGTAACGTTCCACACGGGCGACCTCTGTCGGTGTCTGCGCGTCGGTAGGTATCTGTACGAAACAATAGTCGTTGTTGTCGGCACCGGTGATGCTGCCTGCCAAGGCTGCGGCAATATCTGTGCGCGAAGCTGAGGGTGTCAGCTGCAAATCGCTAACCTCGTTGTAGCTGCCTTTGAAGGTGGCAGTGTTGGTGGCGATGGAGCTGTTGACAAACTGTTCGGTGGTGAGCTTGTTCTGAGCCGTTGCACCCGACGGGATTTTCTCCTCGATGGCATCGATGTCGCCGGCGTTCTGACGCTCTGCGGCCTTGGCGCGTGCCTCCTCAGTGTCGAGGTTTCCTTGCAGCGTGGTGTCGCCCTGCTGACGGTTCTCTATCTCTGTGTTCAGAGCTGCTGGCTGTACAGCTGTCGAACCGGCCTGTGCGCCACTTCGGATGGCTGTGAGGTCGGCAATCACGTCCTGCTTGCCCAGCAGCAGTGTGGTAAGTTCTGCATTCGTGGGCAGGGCTGAGAGCTTTGTCACCAGTCCGCTGGTGATGCCGCTGTTAATGGCATTCCATTGAGCGGCTGTGAATCCGGAGTTGTTCAGCGCATACTCAAAAGCCCACTCTGTGCCGTTGAACTTGTATCGTTCCACGCTGTCGATCACGGTTGGTGTGTCGTCGCTGGTCGGAATCTGCACAAAGGCATAGTCGTTGTTATCAGCCTGAGCCACAACCGATGGCAGGGCAGCGGCAATCTGTAGGCGGGTGGCATCGGTTGTCAAGTGCATGTCTGTTACCAGATTATATGTTCCACGGAAAATGGCTGTGGCTGTCTGGATACTTGAGTTCATCAGGTTCTGATCCACGAGCTTGTTCTGTGGTGATGCAGCAGCGGGGATTTTTCCCTCGATGTCGTTGATGACATCCTGTAACTGGTCGTCAGCTGTCTCACGCGACAGTGCCTCACTTTCGATGCCCTGCTGAAGCAATGCGTCAGCACCCTCACGTCTTTGTGCCTCGGCATCGATATTTCCCCGAAGGGTGATGTCGGCCTGCTCGCGTGCGCTCTGCTCGCTGTTGATATTCTGTTGCAACTGGTTCTCAGCACCTGTGGCGCGTTCGGTCTCTGCGGTCAGGTCTGACTGCGGGGTGGCGTTGTCGAGGATGTTCTGCACCTCGTCGCCGGATTGTGAAAGTCTGTAATCTGCCATAATCTTGATATTTTTTTTAGTTATTACTATTCGCGTTATTCAGAACCTCGGCCAGTGCGTCGGCACTCTCACGAAGCACGTAGATATATTCGTCGTTGCGGGTGACAAGTGGTCGATAAATCGGATAAGGTTCGCCATGCTCCGGGATGACCGTTTCGGTGACGCACAGGCGAAGGTACTTAGCCGCAATGTCTGGCTCATCGGTCAGCTCGTAGCGCACATCATGACCTACACTCGAGCACTTCGGACAGGTGAAGAGCTGCGGACACGGGGTGTCAACCACGAATCCGATATACTGCTCATCCACCTCCTGACGGCGGTTGTCGGGGTCAACGTCGGTATCGATGCAATACCACACGAAGCGGGCCTTGATCTTACCAATCATCTTCGATGTGTCGAAGATCATCACGTACTCGCCATCGGTACCGTAGAGCATATCCGCCTTCTGGATGACTATCTTATAGGCACGCATACCATAGATCAGCTCCACATAGAAGTCACAGAGCTCCATGTTGAGATTCACGTTTTGCGAGGTAATGATGAATTTCGCCTTATCGCCCCGCTGGAAAATGTTCATTTCTGCCATATTTCGAAACTATATTTTATCTACCAATTCGCCCGAAATATGGTCGTGGGTTTACCAATCGTTAAAAGAAAAAAGGGGGAGCCCGCTGGCTCCCCAAAAATTCAACTAAAACTAATCTATGATGAAAACACATTATTTCAGCAGTTCTATCAGTGCACGCTTGCCACCGGCTGCCATGAGCGACTGGGGCATTTTTAGGATGCTTACGATTGCAGGGATATAGACGACGGGGATGTCGGCCTTACCTTCCTTGTAGATGGTGCGGGCTATCTCATCCAGCCCCAGGTCGCCAGTGTTCTGGTGGATCACGTTACCGAGCGTCTTGGAGATGTCCACCTTCATCTTCTCGTCAAAACTCACTTCCATCTCGACTTGCGTGAAGTCGAAAAATTTTGTTTCTTTCTGTTCCATAGTTCCTTTAATATTAATTATTATGTACCACCTCATAGGCGCGGTACTCGCCCTTTGTCGGATTATAAATCAGCAGTATCTCGATATAGTCGCCAACAGCCAACTGGGTGACGGCATCTCCACCTGTACGGTGCGTATCGTCGAACGTCATTTTCCACGGCTGGTTGGTTGTTGCCCCGTAACCGTCGCGGTAGGTCAGATAGCAATGGTATGCTTCCGATTGGTTCAGGATAACCATCCTTGCACTAAAAAACTTGTTGGTCGATGTGATACCCAGCACGCTTCTGATGTTGCTCAGCGTTGGCAGACGGAAATAATGCGTGTTGACAGATGTCGAGCCTTTCAGGAATACAAACAAGCCCGCTGAGCAGGTGATGTCTGTCACACTGTTGTTGGTTGATGGTACGGTGATTTCCTGCGTCATGTAGCCTGCAACCACGTTATCCGTTGTCACCGAACCTGTGCCGCTGATGTTTCCGGAGTTATCGACATTCAGATTACCAATCACACAGCCCGCCGTCAGTGTGCCGAGGATTCTGAGGTTTCCGCCGTTGTCGATACTCATCACGGTCTGACCGCCTGAGATGAAGTTGGTGGTCTTGGTGAAGGTGAAAAGAATATTATCAGCCTTTATGCTGGCGTTGGAAATATAACCGTTGCCGTCCTTCTTCACCATCAGACTGATCTCTGCCTCCTTCACGTAGTCGCCCTCAATGGCGGTCACGCGGCCTGAGATGCTGCTGGTCGTAACTTGCAGCGAACCGATCTGCGTGGTGTGCGTGCCGAGGGTGGTGTGGTCGGCTGTCACGGTCGCACTGATGCCGTTCAGGTCGGTGCGCAGGGTGCTGATCTGTGAAGTGTGGGTGGTGACTGTACCACTAACGGCATCCACCTCGTCGGAGATGTTGCTCACCGATTGGGATATGCTGCTGGTCGTAACTTGCAGCGAACCGATCTGCGTGGTATGTGTGCCGAGGGTTTTATGGTCGGCTGTGACGGTGGCACTGATGCCGTTCAAGTCAGTGCGCAAGGTACTGATCTGTGAGGTCTGACCGTCAACGGTGGTTTGCAACGATGACACCGATTGGGATATGCTGTTGGTGGTGATCGTCAGCTGCCCTATCTGTGTGGTATGCCCGCTTACGGTGTCGCTTACCGAACTCACCGATGCCGTAATTTGCCGGGTGGTGATCTGAAGCTGACCTATCTGCTCAGTATGACCGCTGACGGTGTCGCTTACCGAACTCACCGATGCCGTAATTTGCTGGGTGGTGATCTGAAGCTGACCTATCTGCTCAGTATGACCGCTGACGGTGGTCTGAACCGAACTGACACTGGCACTGATCTGCTGGGCAGTCACGGTGAGGTTGGCGATGTCCTGCTCATCGTCGGTTACTCGCTGCGCCAGCAGCGTGATATTCTTCGAGGTCATAATCAGCTGGGTAGAATACTCAGCCAGCTTTCCGTTCTCATCATAAATATCGAGAAACAGCGCATTGATCTTATTCATGAATCCTGCTGTGTCTCGCATTCCTATCATGCGCAGGATGCCTTCTCTGTTGATTTCCTTCATACGCTTGGAGTGCTTGGAGTGTTATATTGCGAATAATCCTGCAACAGCGTGATGGTGGTCACGTCGTCGCGCCACTGCTGTGCGAGACTCACGGGGTTGAATTTCCATCGGTCCATCGTCACGCGGTGCTGCGGGGTGATTGCTGGTATTGCGTCAGTGCGCAGATCGACAGTGAGTTGCCGTTTTGACGACTGCCAGAAAGCTGCCACACGGTCGGCGAGGTGTTGCTCAGGATGGTCTAAAATGTTGTGTACGTCTGGGTCGCTGATGTCGTGACCATAGCGTGCTTTATCCATATATGTGCCATCGGGGTTCATCACCAGACCGTATCCATACTTCATATTGTTATCGCTGGCATAGATGCAGTCAGCGTTCCACGTCTCGCCTGAACCGTTGGCATTACTCGATCCGTAGTCCATCGAGCTCACACGGTCATCCGACATGGTGCGCGGTCGTTTCTGAGTGGTGTTGTTCTGTATATAGGTCTTATCTCTCGAGAACTCCACCTCAAAATCCGCCACCTGCGCCACAGTGTTGCCGCCGTTGTAAGAGTGACATCCCATAAAATCCACGAAAAGCCATCCGTTAAGTCCTTCGTCCACGGGGATAGAACCGAACTTACCCCAGTCAATGTCGCCCGACAGGTTGTAGGCCGTAAAGCCGTTAAGCATATTTCCATTGATGCCCACTGCCACCATCTGCGGCGTGCTGACCCATGAGTGGAAAATGTTACCATTGTCATCGCATGTGAGACGGAACCATTTGGCGTTAGACCTGCTTGTGCCGATGCCTATGCGGAGAAAAGCATACCAGGAATTGTCTTCGCCAGACTCGAACTGCTTGGCACCCTGGAAGAGGTTGCCTTTCACCGATAGCGAACCACCGCTGTAGTTGAAGCGTTGCTTGATGGTGATCTGCGAAAACGGGGTGACCGATGAGAATCCGTTCATGATGATCAGGTCGCATTTGGTCGCTTTTTCCTGCTCGTCGGTGGGGAATATCTGCCGGCGACAGAATCCGCCATTTGTGCCAGATGTTCCCGACATCACATTATGAGAAGGCGATGACTCACTCTGTCCGAAGCTGTGTACCGTCGGAGTTGTGAAATAACCTGTCAGCGACGAGCTTCCCTGTACCCATGTGTAGGTGTCACCAAGTTCCTTGCGCACGGAGTTGGGCGCAAACTTCACCACGGTGCTCTGTTCATTACAGTTTGCCTGCACCACCGCACGGCTCGGCCCCATGCGCCTGAAGTCGTCGTTGTCGGTCGAAGCAAAGATGTCGCCTTCGAGCGTCACGGGGATAAAGTCCACATCGTTGGTGCCGGCCACGTTTCCCAGCACCATCTGGCGTAGCTGTGCGCGGGTCATCGACACCCATTTCGGCTCTGTCACGTCGTCGTAGCAGGTCAGATACATCGTGCGCCCCTGTGTCCGGCATGTCCATCCCCAGAACTTGCACACATCCTCCAGTATCTCATACAGATTATATTGCGGCACGATGTCGTCTTCGTTCTCGTCGTTGCTTTCTTTCAACACATTCATCCACTCAAATTTCTTGTGCAACCACTGCTGAGCGTCTTGGTTACCCTGGATGATGAAATTATCAAACCCCACCACTTGCACCGACAGGGCTTCTGCCGCTGCTGCCATCAGGTCGATCACATAGGCGAAGTTGTGGCGTTGCGGATCAGCCGTCGATGGCTGTTGCGACTTCAGCACCGCGAGGGGGCACTGCACGGGAAAATCTCTCTCCTGAGTCTTCTCATAGAGCGTGCCGCTGAAATCCTGCGTCTGCATGAATCCCTGCCAGTCCACCACCGTTGTGCCGTTCTCCTCATGGGTGAGCACCACGGGGCGTTCTGCTGCCAATGATGGGACAAATGCTTTCCAGTCGAAAGGTGTCACCCCGTCGGCTGCATAGCCATCATCCACGATGCTTATCTTTCCAGTCTGCGTGCGGATGGGTGTAAACGGGTCGTCGTCGCTGTCCTCCTCAGTGGTGAACGGCTCAGCACCACCCTTCAGCAGAATGGGCTCACCCTCATAAATCATATCATAGATAGAGAGTGTCATCACCTTGCCACCCCTGAGCGTCTTGAACTTTACCTGCCAATGTATCGCCATAATTCCATTATGTTAGAGGTCCATTACCTGTGAATGCGAAAGAGCCCTGTGCGAGGTTGCCGCGCGTGGCGGTGATCTTCACCGTCTTCAGAATAGCCGCGCCCGTCACGCCGCTGCTGTCGCTTGCGCCACGACCTTTTATCTTGATGGTGACTACCGAGCCTGCCAGCAGCACCTTCCTCACGTCGAGGTTAGCCAATACCAGCCAACCCACGTTCAGGCTCCACGACTTACGCCCTGCTATCTGATGCACCCAGTCCTGATCCGTCGCGCTGGCTATCTCGATGGTGTCACTCTCCACTTGCAGCTCGTCCGACTTCGTGCCGGCAATCGCCTGCCCGTTCATGTAAACGATGATGTTATTACCTAATACTGCCATATCTTTGTTCTTTTTTAATTGTCATTACCCACTCTTGTCATTTCGACTAAGCGCAGCGCATGGAGAAATCTCCTACACCCCATCATCCCCACGTCAGCAGCTGTTTGCCTTGCAACTGGAGTGTGCGGTCAACCGACAGGATGATGTCGGTGCCCTTGATGCGCCCGCTGATGTTCATGCCGTTGATGCCGTTGCCCTGAAGCTGACTGGCGAGGTTTCCCTGTTGCGCCTTGTTGAGCACCAGCTCGCCTGAGTTCACCATAGCATTGCCCGCATAGATGTTGTCGCCGCTGTACTGATTACCGCCCACGATACCGCCTTCAGCGAATCCAGTCAGCTGATGGATGGTTGATATGGTAGTGGCCATCGCCGCAACACCGGCAGCAACAAAGGCAAGCCAACCCCATCCTGTGCCTGTTACCAAAGGAGAGGCTGCTGCTTGTGCAAAGCCCATAGCGATACTGGCAATAGACTGAAGCACAATACCAGCAGCACGCACGCCTGGGTCTTCCATACCTGCCAAGGCACCGCCAAGCGCACCAGCCGCATTCGCAGCCAAACCGAAGGCCATCTTTGATTGCATAGCAGACTTGTTCATTTTATCCATACTCTCCTGGAATGGATCAAAGTCCTCAGTCCACTGTGTCAGATTGGTCATCGCCTCTCCGACACTGCCGATGGAGCCAGTGATGGTATCTTTATACTTCTCCCACTCATCAGCATGTCCGAGAATATTTTCAGGCTTCACCATTTCGGCTACCGACGGCATCATGTCTTCTGCTTTTACACCAGAAAGCATTGCCTTATTCTGATCGAAGACAATGGAGGCAATATCGAAACCGCTGCCACCAGAGTGACCACCGCCTGTGCGATTTTTCACGTTAGAAGCCGAGCCACCAACTACTATCTCAGGAATTTTATTGATGGCATCCTTACGGATCAGTCTGCCATTGTCATCCACGGTATCGGTAACATCAGTCATACCTCTCGTCACGATGTCCTCCACCGATTTACCATCAATATAACTCGCCAACTCATTAAACAACTTAATGAGCGGTTTGATGGCTGTGTTCGCCAGATCGACAGCCCCTATTTTCAGGTCAGTCCACAGCGTAGCACCAGCACCCGTCAGCGAGTTCATCGTATTGCCAAGTTCTGTCATGGCATTGTCGAGCCGTGCTTGTGCCTGTGCAGCGCGGTCGGCTGCTGTCTCCACATAGTCGCCTGCTGATGCCATGCGCTCCTCGATGATCTGTGCCACGGCCTTCGTCATATCGCCAGTCTCCTTCATACGATTGCGGATATCCTCTGCTGAAAGCCCGAGGTTATCAAGGATAGGCAGCGACTTACGGCCAAGACCTGTCACAATGGAGTCCACGAGGTAGTTCACATCCTGACCAGTGTCCTTGGCCTGTTGCTGTGCAAAGGCGAGGAAGGTGCCCATCTGCTCAAGTGACAGATTGAAGTTGTCGAACTTCACAGCCTGCTTCATCAGCTCGAGGTCGTTCACGGTGCCGTGAGTCGCCTCACGCAGTCCTTCGAGCAGTCCCGGCTGGTTCAGTCGGTCAAAGGCCATCTTCACGCCCTCCATCTCCTTTGCCATCGCTGAGCCTGTGCTAACTGCCTCTGCGAATCCACTGGCCACCGTGCCGAGCACGGCTGCAAACGAGGCATACTGCGCAGCAGCCGCCACTATCGATTTGGTCGATTGGTTCAATATGCCGCCCATCGTCAGGTTCTCCTGTTTGAAACCTTCGAGCGTTCTTTTCGCCTTGGCGATGCCAGCGTTATAATTGTCGGTGTTCGCCTTGATGCGAACAAGCATATCACTATTAGCCATTTGCCACTCGTTTTATATATTCGTTAATATTTGCAGCCAAATCCTTTGCCGCCTGTTCCATGTGGAAGGGAGCGATGTGTCCGAACATATCCGTGCGCCTGATGCTGCCACGGTTTCCGTATCGGCTCTCACGATTCACGGTGCCAGAGGATAAAAATCTGAGGATGAAGCCACGATCGGAACCATAATACTGATCCAGTCGGTTACGGCTCTCTACCCTTGTCCGTCGGTTGCCGCCACGCTGTCCTGGTTGCAATGTGCGCTGTCTTATCAGGTCGTATTTTGCACCAGCCCTGCGCTTTTTCAGAATGCTGACGTTACCACCGAACAGCTGCTTATACACGCTGTGCTTCACAGCTCTTGCAGCCTTGCGGGGATCGTCTTTGATATAGTTCTTCACATCTTGACTGATGTGCTTTCGCGCCTCCTGTAGCAGTTTCTTGATGAGCGTCCTGATATGTCGGTCGAAATTTGGCTCATACGTCAGCATGTGCTCGAACTTCTCCTGATTCTCGATGAAACCAGAAAGCTCGACACACTCAGACGATTCGCTACCGCCTGCTGACCTGCCGCCACTATTTACATATTCTGATAATCTACCCATAAACGAAAAATGCGCGATTAGTGCAACTATACACTAACCGCGCAAAACATGGTTTGGGGTTTACTTGTGATACTTATGCCTCCAGCGGATCGTGGTTGTCGCCACCGCCACCGTTGTTACCACCTCCATTATTGTCGTCTGGGTTGGTGTCGTCGCCAGCCTTCTTGTTCACGTAGGCACGCTCCACCACGCCCTTGCGCTCGACACTGTAGCCTTCTTTTTCCAACAGCTCTGAGAACTTAACCTCGCTCTCGCAGCGAACCTTCACCGTGACACCTGCACGGGTGGCAAGTTCGCCGGCATTCTCCATCGTGATGTCGGTCACGGTGGGGTCGAGCTCCTTGGCACGGGCGAGGTTGATGTTTCCGCCCTTCAGATGTAAGTCTGGGTAGATACGCATGAGAACATCCTGCCCGTCCTTGAACTGGATGGCGAAGCCCATTGCCATGAGCTGTGCAGCAGCCTTGCCGAAGTAGCCAAGCACGCTGGCTGCCACGTCTTCTGGAATCAGCGAGTTCTGATGATGGATTTCGCGGGCGAGTGTCTTCTCATCGCAGGTGAGCAGCACTTCGTTGGCGGTGATAGACTTGCCCGTCTGTAGGGCTTCATTGCCTTGGTTCAGGCATACTTCATACTGAATCATTTTTCTGTCTTGTTTTAAGGGTTAAAAACTATCTTGCTAAGATAGGTGCCAACTATTTTACTAACGAAGGCACCATCTATCTTACTAAGATAGTTTGGTCTGGGGTTTACCATTTTCCTGACCTCACGAAAATGATAGGCACAAAAAAAGGGAGCCGCTGCTCCCCTCATTACTAAGCATAATAAACTAACCTAAAACTTCAATAATAAAAAACTAATTATGAAAAAACCTTGATCTATATAAATTAGCAATATGGTAACGACCGAAGCGGGCTACTTCTTCAGCAGGCCGTCGATCACTTGTTTGCGATTCTTTCCGAAATCTGGGAATACGTAGGACACATGCACCCAATACGATCCCGTCTTCGGGTTGTGCTCCCATATTAACTGATCAAACGGCAGATGGTCTTTGATGTAGTTAAACCACCTGCGGCCCTTCTGGATGTCGCCGTCGATACAGAGGTCAGCGGCCTGACCCTTCAGATGCTGTGAGTTATACACGCCGCCAACCGCCTTGTTCAGTTTCTCGCAACGGTAGCCTGATCCGATCTTGATGGGTTCGTTCATAGCCACGCGCAATGGCTCCAGGACATGGGCACAGAGATAGACGAGGTTGATCATCTTCTGAGTGGTGGGTTTGTTATCTATTCCGAGACGCTTCGCCGTGTCCGAGGCGTACATCTCTTCGATTGTGAAGTGCATGGTTACTGGGGTGTTCATATCATTATGTCCTTATGTTCTTTTTATCTAAATATCATTTTCGGGCTCGATGGCGTGCTGAGATGCGTCAGGCTTGCTAATTTCCCCGACTTGCGAGATGGTTACGGGCACACGGAGAGCGCAGTCTTCCCTGCCACACAGAAAAGGGCGCAGACACTCCAGCTGTCTGCCATTCCTGGCGATGTCGCGCTTCATCTTCTCACGCTCGTCTTCTGTCTCCCTGCGGAACTTGCTGAAGTCTTTCTGCAACTGCTCCACCTGTTCGCGGAACTCCAGATAGCCCTGCTTGTAGTGGTCGCGGTCGGCTCGCAGTTCGGCAATCAGACGGTGGTTGTCGTCCACCTCTTTCTGCTTGTCTTCGAGCATCTGCTGATAGGTGTCTTGCACCTTCTGAGCCATTTCGATTTCCTTCGCCTTGGCTTCAGCCTCTTTTTCTTTTACCTCCACTTCGGCTTGTTTGGCTTCTGCCTTGGCTTTCGCCCGCTGCCACCGCCATGTAAAGATACCGCCTACGGCACCGCCACCGAACAGCAGTCCGAGGATGCCAATGATTGAATCTAATGTAATTTCCATTTCTTGAAACATTTATCTACAATACCTTCACAATCACGTCGTGGGTTTACTCCCTGTCATCTCGACTAAGCGAAGCGCATGGAGAGATCTCTCGACTACGCTCGAGATGACAACAAAAAAGCCCGGTGGCACGAAAGATGTACGTGAACAAGGATTGGCCACCGGGCATGTTAATCTTTATTTTATTCAAAAACAGTGCCGACCCTCACGGGCTCGGCTTGCTGCCTCACGGCAGGAATTTCTTCAATTTCATTCCGATGAAGATGATCAGTCCCATGATGGCGATGATACCGATGGTGAAGACGACAATCTCGAACTTCGTCTTCTTCCGAGGTACTTCCTTCACTACTTCATACGGAACTGGAATCGAGTCGCGCTTCGACTGATAAAGTGTATCATGCACTTCGCGCTCGATGTACTTCGTGCGCCAACGCTCGATGCGGATGGTGTCGCCCTTCTCACTCACATGGATCGAGTCGTGGAGCCATATCGAGTCGCGCTGTAACTTCGACTGATAGACGGTATCGGTGGTGTGGTGCTCCACAGGCACATACCTCGTCGTGGTGCAGCTACTAAAGGATAGCAGCAGCAGCACCGCCAGGATGAGGAATGTCACGCTGAGCATACTCAACAGACAACCCTCACCCTGGGGCCTTCGCTTCATTTCGTGATACCACGCTTCTTCTGGATTATTATAATTCATAAGCCATATTATTAAATGGTTAATACTATCCATTCGGCATAATGCCGTCAGGGGTTTACTTTGCTCAATCCTGTGCCTGAAAAGTCAGGATTCACACCCACCACCGTAGCGGGTCGTCGATAAAATGTCCGTCTTCCATAATCACTTCTCCCATTTCTTGCGAGCCGCTTCGAATTTCTTCTCAGACTCCTTGTGTTTTTTCTCTGCCGCTTCGATGATGGCGATGGGATTGACATAGACATCTTTGCTCTCGAGCTCCGCCTGCTTCGACTGTTTTTTGATTGATATAATAGCTTCCTCGTATATCATAAACCATTCGCGCAAATAACTGAAGTGCACACATAACTGGCTGTACTCCTTTTTCTCCTTTACAATCTCAGCCTTCAGCCGTTGAATTTCCGAACCATCTTCCTTCCATTCCGTCGGTTGTGCATCGTTGGTGTAGATGATACTCTCTACGTCTTCGATGACGTAAGACGCGCCATCCTTGTCACCGTCACGATAGACAGTCACCGCGGCATACTCTCTGTCGTGATCCACCATTGTGACCGCCTTGTCATTAATAAAGCTGTCACCGTTCTTTGTCTTTACGATAATCATAGTTTCTTATCTTTTGATATTCGTACTTTGTTAGCGACTGCAATATAGTTGAGCGATAGTCCCCACTTGTCATCGTAGCAGGCGCAAAGGCCACCACGGTGCATACCACCAGCCCACCAAAATTCTCGATCCTGATGTTCAAGACACATAAACAGAAGATTTCTGGCAATAACCTTCAATTCGTCAATGCTTACTTTTGCCTTTGATGGCATCATCATTTTTCGTGTCTTTTCAAAGTCGAAGCCTTGTATGACCTCCGCCACCAGTTTGTCTTTCTCTTCGTTTGTCATAGTTCATTTTATTTAATTCTTGATAAAACAAAGGGAGCAACCGATGCGCTCAGTTGCTCCCTTTCGTTGGGTTAATAATGTTTATTCTTTGAATTTCCAGCGATAGCCGCCAGCATGAGGGTTTCCTTTTTTCCCTAAACAACATGCCGAGATGTTAGACGCATATATACCCGTCTGCCTACTGGCTTCATTTACAGAATGGTAGGTAGCCACGATGTTTCCGTTTTCATCTATCTGCTCTACAGGCTTGCCTTGCGTAACGCCAACACGCTTCGGTCGGTCGTTATAGGTAAGATTGTACACAAGTGAGCACCATTCCAAATTCTCTACCCGGTTGTCGGTTTTCTGCTCGTTCTTATGGTTTATCTGAGGCAGATTGTCCGGATTCGGTATGAATGCTTGTGCCACAAGCCTGTGAACGAGGTAGTGCCGTTTCTTTTTCGTGTCGTAGTATAAATCCACAAGGTAATAGCCGTACCTTGTAAGATACGGCTTTAGGACTCGCCCTTCGTGTTCACGCCTGAATTTGGCTATCTTTCCGAGTGACAAACTTCGCACTCGTCCGAGGTTGCTCACCTGGTAGCGACCTTCATAGCCTTCGATGTCTTTCCAAATCTCTTCCATAGTCTTACATTTGGGTGTCGTACTCAAAGAATGTCTCACGCACAAGTTTGATGGCTGGGTCGTCGTAGTGCTTGTCGCCAATAGTCCACATCAGTTGCCGTGTGCCTTCGATGAATCGTGACAACTCTTCAAGAGTGCTGTGCATCGTCTTTGCTCCGCACGGCAGGATCATGTTGTCGGTGTCTTCGGGGTCGAGTGCGCTGTTGTGGTCAATCAGTTGGAGGGCAAGCCCTGCGAATGTCTGTGCCACTACTCGCATGTTGTCCTTCAGCGACTCGCGTGTCACTTCTCCGTAGATGGGGATAAGCGGCTCTAATGCACGGGCGATGTCCTCGGCTTCACGCTTAACGAACTCGGTTAACAGCAGATGGGCAGCGTTGCGCTCCTTCATCTTCTTCTCAAATGCTTTGTTACTCATACCTTTAGAATTTTGACAAATAAATAAAAATGCGGCACTACGCGCTGTCAAGGCTCCTAAAGGGTAATGCCTTTGAGGGTGTTTCCACTACCTCACGCGGTTGCCGCTATGATTTCTTTGCATGTCGGCACAAAATAAGCAGCCTTGTTTGGGGCTGCTGCTTCGTGCCCCTTTAGGATTTTGACGATGCAAAGATAAGCATTTTTATTTATATGTTCCAAACAATCGGGCAGAAAATTAATATATTTTATAATTACTGCTCTATTCTGCCTTCCGAAAGGTCAAACCCATATAGTGCATCAAGCAGTCCGTGAACGAAGTCAATTTTGTGGGTGGGCTGGGGACCTCCCTTCACGATGCGCCTGAGGTCGCTGCTGCCGACTTCTGCCGCACAGTTACCGAAGCACCAGCAAATCATGGGGTTCATGGAGAACGTCATCCACGGCTCCTTCTCCAGTATCATGTGCTCCAGCTCTGCGATGCGGGGGTTCTGCGTCATGGCGGTCTGACTCACGGGGATGACCATGCGCTGAATCATGTCGGCAAGGTCTTTCGGGCTGATGTCGCCACGCTTCTGGAATAGCGTTTGCAACCATGCCTTCAGTTGGTTGATGGGTTGCACGCTCTGGGCGGGGTCGTAGCAAAAGCTCACGATGTTCACGCCATGCTCTGCCACCTCTGCTATGCGGTTGATGGCATACATGCTGTCAAACACTTCTCCAGGGCACACGTGCAGCCAGCCTTCTTTCTCCCATTGCTCATACAATGGTCGGTTCGGGCTATGCTTCATCGTCTCTTCGAGCACCCATAAATCAGTATCTACAAAGAACCTTCCTCGCATAGTGCTGCTCGGTGTGTAGTTCACCGCCATATAGGTGACGGCAAAGAGGTCGTCGCCTTGGGCAAAATCAAGGCCAACAAACGTCTGCCACCCGTCCTGATACTTGCAGTCTTCAATCCTGCGCTCTATCTGCAATGGACGGATGCGGTCGCCCGTGATCCATTTGGTGACCTTCCCGCTCGAGTACACATTAAACAGCTTCGCTATCACCTCGCCCGTGTCGCCGTCGCGTTGGGCTTTGGCTATCTGGTCATCGTAGAACTGGTGCTGCACGATCGTTCCAATCATAGGATTAACTTTATGCCGTACCGTCTTGTTCGTCAGCAGGTACTGCTCCTCCTTCTGCCATGCGTCGGGCTCCAGCAGCAGCGTCATCGTGCGGTCGTCGGTCAGCACGGGCTGCACCTCGCCCTTGGCAATGCTCTGCTCGCGCTCCAGCATACCGTGAAGGCCGTCGAGTATCTGGATGAACGGCCCCTCGGTGATGCGTCCTGCCGAGGTCATCGTCACGCTCAGCGGTTCGCGGCGCGGACCCATCGACGACTCGATCACGTCCACCAGCATCTTCATGTCGCTCTTGCCGTTGGCGTAGGGTGCCGCACCGAACTCGTCCTTCAGACAGAGCTGGGCAAACCATCCATCCTTGAACTTGCCGCCTGCCGTCATGGGTCGGATGCTGGCGGTCGAAATCTCGCTGTACTTGTCGCGCCACGCTGCCAGGCTCTCGGTCAGTCGGAAGCGGTTCTCTGTGTCGAGACCACTCAGCAGATACTTGATGCGGCGGAAGATGATTTTCGCCTGGTCTTCGGAGTTGGCACAGCAGAAGCCCTCCATGTTGTAGTCCTCGAAGAGCATGAACTCCACGCCGATGAAGCCGCCGAAACCCGTCTTGTCAATCTTGCGCGAGCCGGTCAGCGTGAAGTCGGTGCACAGTCGGCGATAGTCCCAGATGGTGCCGTCCTTCTCGCGCTCCGTGCGCAGCAGTTGGGGCTTCGAGCCAGCGGGCATCTGCGTATCAATCCATGTGTAGAAGCCGTAGATGCTGGCGAGGCAGAACACTTGAAAGTTCGCCCAACGGTACACCTGACCACCCGCGATGCCGGGGCATTTCAGACCGCCGCTGATGTGCCGCCACACGCCTTCGTCCTGCCGCCACTCGCCCTCGCGCAGTCGGATCACCGTCTGCACCTTCTTCGTGTTGAAGTTGTACGTGTCGAGACACCGCAGGAACTTCGCCGCGCCCAGCAGCTCATACAAGCCGTGCCAGTCGTTGGGGTCATCCTCGCGTGCCGACGAATGCTCCAGCAAGTCCTCGAAATACATACGCAGTCGCATGTCGATGCCCTCGCAGACGTTCTCCATGCCCCTGTATCTACTCTCCAGCAGGTCAATCGCCCGCTGCTTGTTTTCTTGTTGTGATGTCATAATTTGTTATTTTGTTGCTCCACGATTTCGATGGCGCGGAATATCTCGTACATCACTTGGGGGACGATGGCGTTGCCGTAGGCTTTGAGGGCTTCGGTGCGCCACTTTCCGAAAGAAAGGGTAAGGCGGTCCACATCAAAGGGAAGCCCATCATTTCCTCGGTGAACAGGGGAGACAGACGGGAAACCTTCCCATCTTCCGAGACCTGCGATTCCATCACAGCGATGCATGAGTCCAACATATCTGTCCGTTGATTGCCCCGGTCTTTCCGTATCGCAGTCGTTCCACCCTTGTAATCTCTCGCGCAAGTAGTCGGCAAAAGTTTGTTGACCACCATCTTCGCCACTTCTTCTTCCAGATTCGACTTGTTCCGACTCGCCAACTTTGGATTGTCGAGGTCGCATCCGTTCACTTGATTGCTCCGTGGTGTCGGTAGTAGTTCCTCCCTTGCCAATTGTCTCAGCGCATTGAATCGACTCGGATAGCACGTCTTGCCCTCTTCCGCTCTGCGTTCCAATGTCCGCTGCTTGCTCTCCTCGTCCTGAGTCGTGTTGTAGTCGTAGGTGTTCGGTGTCGGCAGAAGGCTGTCGAGTTTCCCGAACACCGCTGCCGACGATAGGTTCTCGATTCGTCTGCCCGTGCGGTCTTTCGTCCGTGCCGCTTTCTTCTCGTCGGGTTCGATTATCTCCAACACTCTCGGAGTCGGTAGCAGCCCGCCCTCGTTCACCTTCGTCCATTGTGGGCAATCTTCTTGCGACGATGAACACCCTGTCTCGTCTGTGGGGGGCTCCGACGGCACAAGCCGGAACAAGCACCGGCTGGACGGCATATCCGTGACTTTCAAGGTCTGTGCAGATGCGTTGAAGGGTAAAGGTCTCTCGCAGTTCGAATCGTCCTCGAAGGTCGTCAAACGCGTCGAAAAGAGTGGCTGTACCTGCCACCTTAGAAACCTCGCCCTGCTCGACCATCGTGAGGATTCCAGCAACGTTCTCAGCCACAACCCAAGTGGGCTGGATTTCGTCGATGGCGCGATACATTGACGGCCAGAGGTAGCGGTCATCCTCCGCGCCTCTTCGTCGCCCGGCATAACTGAAAGGCTGGCACGGAAAGCCGCCAGTGAGCACGTCCACTCGTCCGCGCCACTCTGTGAAGTCGGTTGTTGTGATGTCTTCATAACTTTTACTGTTTGGGTACCAATAGTCTAATACTTGTCGCCCGAATGGGTTTATCTCGCAATGGAACAGGTTCTCCCAGCCCAGCATGGTCGCTGCGACTTCGGGGCCTCCTATTCCGCTGAATACTGATGCGTGGGTCATATGTTTAATTCGTTTACTTTTCGGGTGCGGTTAGGTCGCGCCACCATTTCTTATCCGATTTAATGGGTTTAACTTACACTGCCTCCTTCTTTAGATATTCGCGTAAGTATTGCACGGAGCGGGTTACGGCTGACGATACGGTGCCGAGGTGTACGTTGTATTCCTTGGCTATCTCCGTCGGTGTGTTGCCCTCGAAGTAGAGCCGCGTGTATAGTTGCATCTTCTCGCCTGGCAATAGACTGAAAAGGTCGAACTCATAGTCCGTGTCACGATTGCCCATGTAGTCGATAGCGTCATACACTTGTCGGTGGGTGACGTGGTGCATGTAGTCGAAGGCACGGAAACGGGCTATCTTCACCCACAGCCCCACGATGTCGGTGCAGTGTTGCACACGCTTGAAGCCGTCGGTACAAAGATAGATGAAGGCTTGCTGTGCAAAGTCCTTGCACGTCTGAATGTCGTAGCCCGTGAGGTAGTTCACTGACCAGCAGACGTTCATGAAGTTGGAATCATAAACCTTTGCCCTTACCTTCATGCGTTCTGCCCATTCGGGTGGTATGGGCTTCTGCTTGGGTCTGAGGTTCTGAGGGCGCACGTCGTAGATGTTGCCGTTCACTGGTTCCAGTTCCACGTCCGGCTCCCATCGGTGCAGCACGAAGGCGCAATAGATGAGCACGACCATGTGGATGCGGTACTCTTTCTTCTTGTCGCTGATACGTGCCACATAGCCGATGCCGGTCTTTTCGGGCTTCTTGGTTCGCGTCAGGCATTTGCCTTGAATGCGCTGCTGTCCGTACAGGTCGCCACGCTCGCTGACGTATATCTCGATGTTGCCGATGGTGGGGAAGTTGCTCTTCACCACCTTGCACCCTGCCCGATCAGTCATTTCCCTCAGCGCATCCTCTTTGGTGTCGCTGAAGAATCCGTTACCTATTACCATCGTCTTCGCTGTTTATCTCGTCAATCACTTGTCGGCAATCATCAATGACCGCCACAACCTCCTGCGTCTGTTCCCACTGCTTGCGGCATTTCTCCACCGTGCGTTCGAAGGCTTGCCGTGCCTCGTCGCCCTGCTCAGCCAGATACTTTGCCGCTGATGTCATGATGATGTTTGTCAGTGAGAACGGCAATGCGGAATCGTACCGCATACACTCATAAAGCTTGTGCGCCACCTGCGTGTCGCTGCCTTTGCTCAGTATTTGCACTTGCATTTGTCCGCGTGTGCCGTGCGGCATAGCCAAAGCGAACACCGACAGCCCTTGTATGCCGTTGGTTGCTTCGTCAAGTTGCCGCATACCATCGCGTATCTTCTCAATATTCTCTTCTGTCATAGTTCCTTATATATTCGTTTAATTCATGGGTTACTTTTTACAATACCTGTTGTTCTTGTTGCCCCTCTTGCCGACGTGCGGCTTTCTAAAACCCTTGGAACACTCCCACCAGTGTGTGGCATAGCACTCTCCGTTGTAGCAGAAATAGCAGGGGTCTTTAATGCTTGGTTCTGGACATTTCATAAATTCTCCAATTCGTTCAATTCTTGATAAAAACGAAGAGAGCCGACACCCGTCAGCCCTCTTACCTCTTACATCTTACATCTTACATCCCGAAGGTCATCCCTCCAGCTCCCCGCCAGTCGTACCGCCGCCATGGTTGCCACCTTGGCCAGCGCCACCCTCGGTGATGTCCTCCTCGCCAGATGCAGCGGCAGCAGCCTGCGGGTCAACCTTCTGCCAACTCACCTCGTCGGAGAACTGGCGGCTGCGCTCGGCTATGCCGCTTTGCTTGCAAAGAACTTGGCGGCTACGGTGCAACCCAGTCGGCTCCGTCCGTTGGCAGCGTTCAGCATCTCGGCGGTTGCCACGTTTAGAGTCCCCCGCCCATCGGGGGACGGCTATAATGCAGGGGGCTCGTCCGTCACCGTCCATTTGCCGTCGTAGCCCTCGCAGAGCCATTGCCCTTCGTGAGCCTTGACGTACTGCCCTTTCTCGTCCCAGTCGTAGAGCAGATAGCACAGCGTGCCGTCGGCTTCCTTGTGGCAGGAATAGACGCAGGGCAGGCGCATGATGTCCGTCACGTGACGGCCTACGTGGATGGCTTGTTTCACTTTCTCAAACATGATTTTGTCGTTATGATATTACCAACGTTTAACTAACTTGCCGTATGGTTCAAGTCCCCAATGTAGGCGAATCTTGTCACGGCGAATTGATTTATTACGCGAAGCCTGACAGCGTTCCACACGGATGCGCCGCTGTTCGGGAGTTTCTTCCTGAGTACGGCGACGCGCATTGTCGCCACGGCTCAGCAGATAGAGATTGGAGAGGTCGCAGTTCTGACGATTGCCATCACGGAAGGCAACGCAATGCCCGTCGGGTACGGGGCCGTTGGCTTGCTCCCAAACGTAGCGGTGTTTCAGTACCATCTTCTCCGTCATGCTCACCTTGATGTAGATGTAACCGTCCTTGCTCACTCGCTCATGTCCGACGGGCTGAGTGTTGTGCGGCAACTGCCCAGGCTGAAACCTTGTGCGGCTGCTGCGCTCGATACCTTCTTTCGACATGAACTCTTCGATGCGCTTTCCCTTGTTCGGTGGCTCCTGACCTTTCACGAATCGGTGTGCAATCGCCGCAGGGTGTTGCGCTCCGATACGACCAGCACGGACGCTGTAGTCTCGCGGCTTGCGAAGCCCTAACGCTTGCGCCTTGGCGTAGATCTGTTCGGGCTTGCGTCTCAGCCGTTGGCAAAGTACCTCGGTGTCGCGGTCGGCATAGTGGCGAATGAGATACGCCACTTGCCGCTCAGTCCATTTGCGCCGTTTCATTTGATACGCCCTCCGAACTTTGCGCTGACTTCACGCTCAGCATGAACACCCTCGATGTACGATGTCTTGCTGACCTCGCTAATCATTTCGTGGACTTCCGACAGCGAGCGACCTTGACAGGCTGCTGCGATGCGTTCACACCATCGGGCAAGGTTCTCGCCCTTCTGCTTTTTATATTCCTTCTTCATGTGTCTCACCTTTTGCGTAGTTATAGCCAGCCTGCCATGCCGTGCTGATGGCTTGTGCCATTTCACGGGCAATGTCGGTGTCGATTCCTGCTTTCACGGCATGGGTGAACCAATAAGCCTTGTAGAACTCGCAGGCTTGGCAGGCTTTGTCTTGTCTTTCGGTCATGTGACTTCCTGTATTATCCGTTGTTCCTTATAGAAGTAGGCTTCGCACTTGGTCAGCTTGCCTTTCTTGTCGCGCTCATGGTTGCGGTAGCGTATCGGGGTGCCGTCCATGAATAACTCCATTGTCCGCTTCGACTGCGTAATGAGTGCCAATTCAGCGTCACTATATACGCGGTCATCACCTTTGGCATTCCATTTCGCATACGGCATGAGTTCCTTTGCCGCCATGAGTGCTCCCTGGTAGTAGGCCGCATAGTACACCATCTTTTGAAGGTCTATCTTGACCTCGTTCTCAATGGCAAACCGTTTGGCTCTCTCGTCCTCATTCCTCTCCAGAATCGCCAACGCTCTCTCGATGGTCTTCTTCTCTGCATACGTCAGTTCCATAGTCGTAACGCTCTTTGAGGTCAATTCCTAATTCCTCCGCTTTCGCCTTCATCAGTTCGATGTTGCGCCACGGGTTGCAATGCACCTCCTTGTGGCACTTGTGGCAAAGCATGATGCCGTTGCGGATAGACTGCCCAAGTTCGGGGAATCGTGCAAGTGGCAGAACGTGGTGCAACTCCATCGCCTCGTACTCAAACGGCTGTCCGCAATGAGGGCAACGTCCGCCCTGTCTTTCGTACAGCTTGCGCTTGTTCTCGACGCAATGGTCTTGCGTGTGGTTCGTGTACATCAAATCGCGGATAGGTCGTTTCTTCATCCTACAATTCGAGATGTAGAAGTACAACCGCCCGATGCGTAGTTTCTTCGCCCATCCTTTGCGCCATGCTCTCGGCTGCGAATGGTACGGCGGGTTGATGATAGTCACCTGCCCGCCGCTTTGGTTGACCAACTCACCAATCACCGCAATGGGTGTGTGGTAGGTCGGCTCTCCCGTTCGTCTGAAAATCTCGTTTAATGTCATAGTTCCTTATTTTTTAATGTTTATTTAATCCATCTCAGGTATCTCGTTCATCGTGTCACGGGCTTGGGTGAGCAGGTTGCTCAGGCCGTCCTTCTCGGTGTCCACTCCCTTCTTCACGTCTTCCTTGATCTTGCTTGGCGTTGAGTTCCAGTTCAGTCCGAGTGCCTGGAACTGTAGGCGCAACTCGGCTTGTAGTTTCAGGTAGTAGGGCAGCAGCGGGTTCACCTCGTCCTTCTGCTGGTTCTGACTGCCCCACACCGTATCTACCAGCGTCTTCGCCTTCATCAGGTCACGATATACGCGGTTCATCATCATCCATGTCTGCGCACATGCCGACACTTGCGGAATCAGAAACTCGTCAAACTCTGCGCCCGTGCGCTTCTCAATCATGGAAATCAGCAGGTTCTCATAGCCGCCTATCGTTGTGGGCATCGAGTGCCGACGGGCAGCAGTCGCTTTTTTATTGTCCTTTGCCATTACTTATGAAATTTGATTTTGAATTGCAAGCCGTTTTCAAACGGCAGACGGTAGTGGAGATACACCACGTCGGGCAGCAGGTAGCACCTTTCGGGCAGCTTCATCCACGCCTCCCACTTGGTGTCGCAAGGTCGTTTCAACGGGTGATGACTGTCGCGTCCGCTGGCCCTCACCTTGATTCCTCGCCCAGTCAGAGCCTCCCAGGTGGCCAGACAAACGTGAGTTTCTTTCGAGCCTTTTGGCTTGTCGGGCTGGTCTTTCGGAATCAGCCCGCACAGCGGACAGTCAAAACAGCAGTCCGGCTGTTCAGGTGGCATTTGTATTGGGGTCTTGTTCTTCGGTTTTCTCATAAATAAAAAATTTATTTCGACTTTCGTCACGACTCGGCAAAACTGATGCGAGCATCGTTCTGCTCTCGCTGCTCCGAAAGTTCGCATAATGCTCAAAAATATTTTTATAAGTGGTAACTTGCAATAATCGTGGCACTTTGCCGTTTGCGTCGTGCCCCTGTTCCCATCTATCCGTATCGTATGCCGTGGGAAAAATGAGAAATGAGATTTTGTGCCTGTCAAGTGAGAAG
>Ga0256405_10003656_pt1 | contig 31195 bp, 29 predicted proteins | sample RumenRJG_02DNA_FD_189096 | JGI IMG/M metagenome (GOLD analysis project Ga0256405, IMG submission 189096) | Bovine rumen microbial communities from Lethbridge, Alberta, Canada - RJG_02 | ecosystem: Host-associated > Mammals > Digestive system > Stomach > Rumen | place: Canada: Alberta...
TTAAAAATTTTCTGACACAAATAAATAAAAAAAAGAAAAATTATTTAAAATATCTGAAAAATAAGAAATTTAATAAAAGAAAAAAATTATAAAATTTTAAAAAAATAAGTTTTGGCGAATACCCATCAACAATAAAAAAACAAGTTATAAAAAATAAAAAATCAACAATAAAAAAACAAGTTGTAAAAAATAAAAAAATAAAAAATAGGTTAAATCTTATTCAATAAGACCATAACCCGCTTCAAATGCTTGAATATTCTTATCTTCAGTACCCTTAGGCACACTGTCCAGAATAGCTTCCTTAGCTGCTTCAACAGATACTACGCCAGTTGCTTTGACAATCGCACCCATCATGACAATATTTGCCACGACTCTCAAACCGATTACGTCAGTAGCTGTTCGGGTAGCTGGTGCTCTAAACAATTTAATCTTTTTATCCGCAACGAAGTCCGCGATATCATCTTCATTGACAAGATCAGGGTCTATGATTAAAATGCCCTCCTCCTTTAAATCATCCTTATATTTCATTAAAGCAGTCTGAGACATTGCAATGAATATGTCAGGGGCTTGGACTTTAGGATAATCAATAGGCTCGTCGCTGATGACGACTTCTGTTTTACTAGCTCCACCACGAGCTTCAGGACCATAAGACTGAGTTTGAACCGCATTTTTTCCATCAAAAAGGGATGCTGCCTTTCCAATAACAATACCGGTCATGATGACTCCCTGACCACCAAAACCGCCTATTCTAACTTCCTGTCTCATTAGAATTCCTCCCAGAATGCTGATTTAATAGCCAGTCCACCATCATAGTTTTCGTTGACCAAATCTTCCTCATTATCACACAATTCCTTATGAGGCCTGTTTGCAAATTCACCAACTATGATTTTGCCGATAAGCTCCTCTTCAGACATTTTTTCAGATCGTCTTTTAGTAACGCTGTTTGCTTTAAGATAGTCCATGCCTAAAACAGGAGTTTTAAGCTTGTTCTTACGACCATAATAAGTAGGACATTGGGAAACAGCTTCAATAAATGAGAATCCCTTGTTTTCCAAACCTTTTGTGATTGCCTTTGCAAGCTGCATAGGGTGAGCTGTTGTCCATCTTGCAACATAAGAAGCACCGGCAGCTGTAACAAGACTTGCAAGGTCGAATGGAACATCACGGGAACCATAAGGAGCGGTTGTTCCGAAACTGCCTTTAGGAGAAGTAGGGCTGATTTGACCACCGGTCATTCCATAAATATTGTTATTTATGCAGATTACAGTAAGGTCAATGTTTCTTCTTGCCGCATGAATCAAATGATTTCCTCCAATGGAAGCAGCATCACCGTCTCCAGTGAAAACAACAACATCCTGATTAGGATTTCCCACTTTTAATCCTGTTGCAAAGCTTAATGCCCTGCCGTGAGTAGTGTGGAGGGAATCGCATTTAACATAACCAGGGATTCTTGAGGAACAGCCGATTCCGGAAACCATAGAAACATTATCAAAATCAACATCAGAGCCTTCGAGACCTTTAAAGAATGCATTCATGACAATACCGTTTCCGCAGCCAGGACAAAAGATATGAGGCAGTCTGTCTTCTCTTAAATATTTTTTATAAGGGTTTTCTTTAACAGCCATGTTCAGTCCTCCTTTTTAGATGCAACTTCCTTGATTTTCTCAAGTATTTCTTCCGGAGTGTGCAGGACTCCTCCGATTTTTCCAATCAGATGCACATTTGCATCCTTTCCAGCAACTCTTTCAAGCTCATGAACCATTTGTCCCAGATTCATCTCAGGCATGATGAAATCAGTTGCATTTTCAGCCAGTTTGGAGATTTCCTCATCAGGGAACGGCCATGGAGTGTCTATCTTCAAGGATCCTACCTTGATTCCTTCTTCACGTGCCTCCTTGACTGCTGTTAAAACAGAACGGTATGGAGAACCATAGGATACAACGACAATTTCAGCATCATCGCAGAACTCTTCCTTGTAAGAGCAGATTTTATCCTTGTTTTTCAAAATCTTATCACATAATCTTTCAACAAGATCAGTATGAGTTTCAGCATCATTGGTATCAGGGTATCCCCTCTTGTCATGTGTCAAACCGGTTACATGGACATTAAAACCATCTCCAAAAGCAGGCATTGGTGTGACGCCGTTTTCAGGAGCATCATAAGGAAGATATTGTTCCCCTTCCTCCAATTCAGGTCTGACTCTCTTTACAATATCTACTGAATCAGGAATGATGAGCTTTTCCCTCATATGGCCGACAACCTCATCAGACATTACCAAAACAGGAACACGGTATTCTTCAGCCAGATTAAATGCCTTGATGGTGAAATCAAAGAATTCTTGAACTGAAGATGGAGATAATGCTATGGTTTCATAATCTCCGTGTGAACCCCAGCGTGCCTGCATCATGTCTGATTGTGAACTCATTGTAGGCTGTCCTGTTGAAGGAGATCCTCTTTGAACATTTATAATAACTATTGGAGTCTCTGTTATAACACCGTATCCGATATTTTCCTGCATTAAAGAAATACCTGGTCCGGATGTTGCTGTCATTGATTTGACTCCGCTCCAGCTAGCACCTATGATTGCTCCAGCTGAAGCAATTTCATCTTCCATCTGAACAAATGAACCTCCGTTTTTAGGAAGCAATACAGACATGTTTTCTGCAATTTCAGTAGAAGGAGTAATAGGATAACCTGCGAAGAACCTGCATCCTGCAGCTATTGCTCCAAGGGCGCAAGCCTCATTTCCCAAGACAAAACGTTCTTCAACCATTATTCCACCTCTCTATCCACATAAAGAGCTTGATCAGGACATGATATTTCACACAAGCCGCATTTGACACATGCTTCCTGATTTGCAGGATAAGGAACATAAACATCCTTGGAGTTTACTTCCTTTGATTTTGCATAAACATCCTTTGGACATACGCTTATGCAAATATCACAGCCTTTACAAAGCATAGAATCTATAATATTCATTAAATCAACTCACATAAATAATAGAAACTAAATAAAAACCAGCTAAAAACCATCAGATTAAACATCCTGGAGAAAATCATTACCAAATAGCTAATTTAGATATTTAGAATCTTTAAATACTTAAAATAAATCCTTAAAACATATTTTATGAAATTTAATTAATAAGAATTATATGATTATAGTTATGATTTTATTAATTTATATAATTTATTAAAGGAAAATCATGTGCCAACCCGTGAAAAAAGTTTAAAAAGATATTAAAAATATTGGAAAAACAACTAAATATGCAAGAGAAAAATATTCTAGAATGATAAAAGAATACTAAAAAACAATAAAATGCAAGAAAAAAACTAAAAAAATTAGAGAAATAATAAAAAAATACTAGAAAAACAACTAAAAAAAAGAAAAATATAGAAGTTTACTCTATAATGTCTTCCACAAACATTAACGGATAATTGAGCTCTTCTATAAACTTTATTCTAATAACCGCCAGAACATCATCAACTTTTGAATAAATCTTAATATCAAGCATGTCTCCATTTACGCAAGTATAATCAAAGCCGGTCATTACCTCTTCAAGCTTTTGTCTGTTTATTTTAGCTTCAACCTTTTCAATTGCTGGCTGCAATTCAAGAGATTCTTTCATTGCCTTCTCTAAACTCTCTACAGTATCCCTGCTGATTGGAGTGCCAACGAATTGATGAAATAAAGCCCCCATTGTTATGGCTCCTTCAAAAATAGCTCTTTCCCTGCTTGTTATATTTGAAAAAAATTCTTTATCAACATCCATATTAATCACACATCAAAAATAAAAATTTAGAGAAAAAATATAAAATCCCTCTTAAAAGATTAAAATTATGATTTAAAACTCCTATGTCACTCCCATCCATGAATTCAATACTCCCAGCTTGTCAGCCCATACCTGAGAATCCATTGGGAAAATGCAGAAATAAATCAAAACAGCGGTTATTATCAGCACAGTAGCTAGAATAACCATCCTGTTTGCACCTGAATAGAAATAGGAAACCACCAGACCAAATGCCAGGAATATGATTGCAATATACCATGCAAAGTTGGCTTGAGGATTCTCCTGCAATGCAGTCTCATTGATAAGGCCTGTGGAACTTAAATCAGCTATGCAGATCATTCTCTCAGCTGTTGAGCCTACAGGATGGCATGTAATCAGGTATAAATCCTGCTGATGCATGTCTCCATTATGAGAATCATTAATTTGCAAATTGTATGTAGCTGGAACGATCTCAGTCCTGTTTATGGTATAATTAACCTCTCCGATTCCAGGCCATTGAAGAGTGACCACATCTCCAGGCTTAAGCTCATTCAAGCGTAAAAATGGTGAACCCTGAAGTGTCCTATGTCCAAACAAGACCACATCTCCTTGTGTTGGAATGTTTGAACTTGCATCAATATAGACTCCCTGGGAAATGGATACGTTATTGATTCTCTCAAAAACTCCGATAGATGGGATGCTCACTACAGAAGCATTATAATCCGCAGGTTCAGCCACATTCTTATAGGAAAAGTAGTTCACTTCCGTTACAGCATATAATCCTATAATTATAAAAGCAATGACCACAACCACAGTTGTTAATCTAAAATCCTTTAAATCCATAAATATCGCCTAAGAATAATTTAAAAACCAAAAAAGGCCAGTAATAATTTCTTTTAAATGCTATTAAATATAGTATTAGTTTCTAAATGATTATACTTATATTTATCTTATAGCCAAACTGCAAGAAATAAAATTAAAAACAAGCAAGAAAAACAAACACAAAAAGAATAAAACAAGAAAAAACCAAAAAAAACAAACACAAAAAATAAATAAGAAAAAAGAAAGCAGAAAAAATAAAAACAAAAAGAAAACAGCTACTTAAAAAAAAAATATGCTAAAACTTTAATCTGCATTAAAAATAAAAAAAATAAATTAAGAAAAACTTAAAATCAAAGCAAAGTCTCATTGTCTTGAGCTGTCAGTGCTTCATAATAAGTTTGACTTAATTCATTAGCCACCCAATCAGGTGCAAACTGTGTCGGAATAGTTAAAATCAAGTCATCCATGTTGTTGATGATGAAATCAACATCATTTCTTGGAACTTCCAGAAGAATGATGTATTCACTATCCAGCTCGCCCAGATTAGACATTCTCTCATAATCTGACAATTTAACACCGTAACTGTCCAGATAAGATTCCAAAGCTCCGTTTCCACTATATGAACCAAAAGCTGAAGCCTTAAGCAATTCTTCAACATCTGTTGAAAAGGAGTTTGTTTTCTCCTTAGGGGTTGAAACATTTCCATTAACTTTCAGACTTGATCTGGAGAATTTGCTGTCCACCACTCCGCTCTCTTTGGAACGTAAAATAGCCAGCACTGTAGCTCCACTGACATCCGGCCCTTTGTCAAAGTCCAGATTCTCATCACCAGAGGAATCATTTATAGAATCGGCGCCGGATTGCATGTCTTCTTGCGAAACCGGAATTGAAGATTCGTTTGACATGTTATCAGATGAATTGTCCTGCGATTCAACACTTATCTCATCCGAACTGGAATCAGTCTGGGAATAGTCGAAAGTATCATTTTCATCCAGAGAATAGATGTCCACTATGGAGCCGACATATATCAGTCCGGCAGTAGCTTGAAGACGGGAAAGTGATATTGGAACAATTACTGTATCGACTTTCCGGAATCTTACATTGGACAATACCTTGGCGTCATTATCCTTTACAAAGTCTTGGGCATCACCAACTGAGAGTATTATATTCTTGGTATCATTGTCAGCATATGAAAGCATGACACGGCCGTAATCATCACGGCATTTCACTATGCAGCTCTTTTGATAAGTCTTCCAATCATCAGTCGCAGTTCGAAGAACATCTATTGACTTCAACTCTTCAATATCATGAGTCGATTCTATTTGATTTTTCAAAGCATATGCATTCTCATGAACTTCAAGAGGACCTTTATACAAAGCATTCAATTCATTAAGCTTTGCATTTCTCTCCAGATTCAATTCTTCCTGAAAGGGCTGATAAACCATAAAATAAAGCATTGAAGATGCTAAAACCAAGAAAATCAAAACAAAAGCAATTTTTCCAAAACGGGTCTTGGATTTATCATCCTTTTTCAATAGCTCATTTTTAAAGTTTTTCAATGAATCCTTCACTCCGGATTTTTCATTTGGAACCTCCTCATTGAAGAGTCCATCTGAAATACCATCACTAAAACGACTATCCATAGCAATTCCATCACTACGATGACCATCATCAACTCTAAAAGAACCATTCGAAAAGTCCTCATCAAAACAACACTCAGAATAATTTGAATTCTCAGAAGACTTATGGCCTTTAATCGAATCATGATATCTGCTGTTGAACTGGCCATCAAAATAAGTAAATCCTCCATCTTTTGAATTATTACCAGAATCACCCAGATTTTCACTGAAATTCAATTCATTCAAATACCTTTCTTTAGTATCATCCAATTCAGGATTCAAATATTTAGAGTACTTGCTTTCCAGTTCATCATCAAATGAATTGTTAATTGCATCCTGTTTATTTAAATCATCAGAAAATTTATTAAAACCACGATCAAACTTTTCATTTGAATGATTTTTCGTATTTGAACCATTCAAATCGTCCGCAGAACCATTATTGAAACCATCATCAAGCAAAGAAGAACTCTCCCTAGAATCAACCAAAGGAGAACTGTCCAGAGATCCGCTGAAGTCTTCCACAACATAACCCTCGTTGTGTTCAGGAACTATGATATGATTCAAATTATAAAAATCATCATTTTTATCAGAACTCTTTGAATTGAAATCAGGACCTAATACAAAGTCATCAACTTTGGATGAAAAATTTTTTAATTTAAATCCGATCTTTTTAAATCGATTACCACGATTACTCATATCTACCAAACCCAATAGAATGAGATAAATAAAAATAGACAAATGGGTTTGTAAAAAGGGATAGTTAAAAGTAGTTATAAATAAGGAGCTTAAAAAAAATTATTAAAGGTTTAATTAAACTAAACCTTAATATTAATCTTTTTTATCAGAATTCAATCTAACGCCATCGGCATTGTTAGAATCAATAACATATTCTTCAGAATCCTCACTTTCTTCCTCCAATGCTCCTTCATCTTCTTGAAGTTCAACATCTTCAGACTCTTGAGGTTGCTCATCTGCAGATTCTTCATGAGAATCCACATCATGTTCCACTATGATTTCCTCGACTTCAGATTCCTCATCATTTTTAACTGATCTTTTAGGATATGCCGCTTTAATAGATCTTATAGCTTCTTCCTCAGGAGTTTCAGGAGTATAAGAAGCATTTGAGAAATTCATATTGCTCTCGTCAACTTCCTCCTTTCTGGATAAATCAGAGTTTGCAACTTGATTGACAGAATCCAATACATTATCAAACATGCCGCGAATAGAAGAAAATGAATCGCTTATTTTGGAGCTGGTCAATTGCCTGACTTGTCCGACTTTTTGATTTGCTTCATCAGTATCGATGGAATCAACATCAATAAAGAAGTCCAGGAATACTTCAAAGATATAAACCAGACAGATTACGAAAATAATCAAAGCAGGAAGATTCACACCATATAAATAGATATTTATAGGGGAAATCAAAATCAGGATCATCAATGCCCCGATGCCAAGAAGATAAATATTATCAAATTTAGGGAATCTTATGGTACTAATCATCAAATAACTTGCAAATACCATCAAGATGCATGCAATTGTAATATTGAACAGACCGCTTAAATAATAAGTGGATAAAATCAAAGCCGCAGCCGGTATTGGCAAGCCTATAAATCCTTTATATTGAATTCTATCCGCAATTACATTATAACGTGCAAGTCTTAACATCCCGCAAACCAATACAATAAGACAAACAATAGTTACCAGATAACCAGACCAGTCAGACATTCCGGAACCTAGTGAATACAGGATTGCCGCAGGGGCGGCACCGAAAGATACGACATCCGCAAGTGAATCCATGTTCTTTCCAAAGCTGAAATAATCCTTACGTTCCAGTTTTCTAGCTACCCATCCATCTACAGAGTCAAAAACAAGTGCAACAAGTATGCATAATGATGCAAGTGTCAGATGGTTATCTATCACCATCAAAATAGCTAAAAATCCAAATACTAAATTCAATAAAGAAATAGCATCAGGAATTGCCAAAAAATATCCCATTCCAGTACTTTTTAATCTCATAATTTGACTCCAATATTAGTTTTTTTAAACTCCCTTATTAATTTTTTCTTAAAAACCTTGCTAATTTAGCCAATTGATAAATAAATTCCAAATCAATCTTATTTTTAGCAAATAATTGAAATAAATCTTTGAATTAGAAAATATTCCAACTTTAGAGTTTAATCGTCAATTTAGAAAATATTTCTGTTTTAAAAAGAAATTATTAATTTAGAAAATTTTCCCAAATTGTAACATTTTTCAAATCAATGCAAAATGTATTGAATTTAATTAAAAACAAGAATTTCACGATTAAAAAACTTAATAAGAATAATTTTTCCCATCTCTTCAAATTTAAAAGATAAATTGCCCCATTTTTTCAATTGACTAAATAAAAACAATTCAATGTTTAATAAATTCCAGCATTTATATATGCTTTGAAAATTTCATACTTAATACTTTCTTTTACTTATTAATTTATATTGCCAATAGTATTTAATTTATTCTATTGTTATGTTTTTTATAAAAAGCTCTCGAAATATGCTAAAAAATAAAAAACCTGATAAAATGCTCAAATTTAAAAATAAACCTGGACAAAACAGAATTGCAAGTGTAATAATATTATTAAAAAAAATACTAACTAAAATTATATATTATACTAAAATCAAATATTAACATACTAAAAAGTAAATTTTCCAAAGCAAAATCCAAGTAAAAATTTCGATGTGTCCTGATGATTGAAGATAGAATACAAATTTTAAGAAGAGCTGCTAGAATCTCTTCAAGAGAGAATAATGAAAAAGTCTGGTGTGTCATAGCAGGAAATGACCGTCTTCTAGACGATATTGCATATAATGCAATAACAGCCAAGGACAGGGCAAAAATACTTTTTAGAGAAACAATCACACTCGAAGAGAAAAGGACATTGAAAAAATACGATTGCATCATGATCAAAGGCGAAGAACTTAAAATAAGAGAGCTCACAAATTATTCCAATGAAAGAGGTGGAGCATCCGTCCAATTCACCACAGAGCTTCTTAAAGAGAAGCCAAACTTATTAATCTTAATCGGTCTTGAAGAACAAGTCATACATTTTACAGGAGATTGCAACAGGGCAAAATTAAGCATAGACTACTTATTGGAAGACCATACAACAGGATTTATTAAAACCGAAATCAAATCAGGCTTTAGAATACCTAGTTTTTTAAAAACCACATTCACACCAATTTTAGATGTCAGCGATGTTGTTTTGACAACCCTGCTCATTTCCGTTGAAAACGATGATGATGTGACCAAAGTCAAGAAGATAAGCAAAGACAACACATTATTTGGAATAGACTTAAAGAACACCATTAAAAACGAATTAAATGAAAATGCCGATTCCGAACAGAATTCCGATGAAAAAGAAAAATCCGAAGAGGAAAACCAGTAAGCGGAATCTTATGAATTATTTTTTAAACTTTTTGATTACTATTCAATAGTTAAAAAACACACCTTTAAAAATACACTAACACACCAAAAAAAGAATGAAAGATTTTTTTTAATTTACATTTTAAATAGAAACCTTTTAAAAAAATAGAAAAAAATTTTTTAAAATCAGACAATTTTTTATAGAACTGTTTTTAAAAATACAAAATATACATAAATTTATTATTAATAAAAACAATAAATATATTATTATTATGATTTATCTCAATTGAATCGATTATCATTTTATTTCAATAAACGATTAAAAGCGTTTTAAAACAAATAAAAACAATAGTTCTACCAATAAGAACTAAAATAAATTGTTTCATTGAGATTAATTTGATATTCATACTTATATGGAGGAATGACTTTGAGTATATTCGGAAATGAAGACGCTATGGAAATTGAACAGCCAACTGCAAGAGTTGTGAAAAATAGTTTAGGTATTGACTTAGGTACTTTGAATACTGTAATAGCCAAGCCATCAGGAGACAAGTTCGACTTGTACCAGATCCCTTCCGTTGTTGCTGTTAAGAAAGACGACCCTTCAGCCGTTCTTGCTGTAGGAGAAGAAGCTAAAAAGATGCTGGGAAGAACTCCTGAGGACATCGTTGCAGTAAGGCCTCTTAAGAAAGGAGTTATTGAAAACATAGCTCAGGCACAAGCTCTGCTTATAAGAGCAATGGAAATTGGAATCAACGAAGGAGAAATCGTAGGAAGAATCGTTATCGGAATTCCTGGAGACGCATCCGAAGTAGAGAAAAACGCAGCTGAGGAAATCGGAAGAAAAGCAGGTGCTGAAACCGTGCTTGTAGTCAGCGAAGGATTAGCTGCTGCAATCGGTGCAGGATTGCCAATTGCTGAGCCTAATGGAACCATGGTAATAGACATAGGTGCTGGATCTACCGATTTAGTAGTCATCTCCCTTGGAGGCATCAATGATATTGAAACCGTAAGATTCGGAGGAGACGACATCGACCAGAGAATCGTTGAGCTGATAGCTGAAAAATACAATGTAGCAATCAGCATCCACGATGCGGAAGCTGCTAAAATGGAAATAGGAATGGTCCACTGCAGTGCTGACTTTGAAAACCAGACTTATGAGGTAATTGGAAAGTCCCTGGAAACCAACAGACCTAAGAAAGTAGTCATAGATTCCATGCTTATAGCTGATGCAGCAGAACCTGTCATCAATGCAGTCATAGATGGATTGAACATAATCCTGGAAAGACTGCCTGCGGAATTGATGATGGGAGTCTACAAAAACACAGTTGCAGTAGGCGGAAGCTCAAGATTGAAAGGAATCAAGGAAAGATTCTTTGACGAATCCGACATCCCAATCACAATTTCAGATGATCCTATGACTGTAGTTGCTAAAGGAACTGCAATCGTAGCTGCTGAACCATTAGCTTTAGAACCTGAAGTACGTTTAAAGGCTATGAAATAAGAAAAAGGATTTCATAGCGTTTCACACCTTACTAGAAGAAATATGGATTGTATTTATACAATTCATATAAATTCCTTTACCACTTTCAACACACCACAATAAAAACTGATTTTAAATCTTAAGATTTGTTAAAGTTTTAAAATAATTTTATTAAATTTTTTGTGCGGAAACTAAAAACCAAAACAAAAAATTTGAATTGCACAAAAACTAAATGGCAAAATAAAAAAAATTGAATTGCATAAAAATTAAATACCAAAAAATTTGAATTGCAGAAACTAAAAAATAAATTTAAATTAAATGAAAAAATATAAGGAAAATAATACCATGGACGTTTTAGGATTAGATGAAGCTGGAAGAGGTCCTGTTTTAGGACCGATGGTTGTTGCAGGAGTTGTAGTGCCTGAAAAAATGATCAAGGTACTCGACAAGATGGGAGTCAAAGACTCAAAACGACTCACCCCTAATAGAAGAACAGTTTTATCAAGAAAATTAACCAAGATGTTCGATTATGAGATTGTTGAAATATCCGCCATGGAAATAGACAAGCTGAGAGCTGACGGCGTTAACTTGAATGACATCGAAAAACTAGCTATGAAAAAGATTCTGAAAAACTTGAAAGCTGATGAAATCTACATCGATGCCCTTGATGTCAAGGAAGGACGGCTTCAAGATGAAATGCAGGAGTTTGTAGGCTCAAAAAGCAAGGTGACAGCTGAACATAAGGCAGATGACACATATCTGGTTGTTGGTGCGGCTTCCATTATTGCAAAGGCAAGAAGAGATGAAGTAATGGAACAAATCAACAAGGATTATATGAGAGCTACTGGAGACGAAGATGGAATAGGTTCCGGTTATCCAAGCGACCCTAAAACAAAAGAGTTCCTGAAAAAATTCAAATATAATGAAATGCCTGAATTTGTAAGGCGCAGCTGGGCAACCGTTCAAAAAATCAAGGACGAAGAAAGCAATACAAGCCTTTTAGACTTTTTTTAAACAATCCAAACTTACTCTTAAATCCATTTATTATCTATTTCCCATTTTTAAAAATCAACCCCAAAAACCATTTATCACCCATTACAAATTTTAAAAATCAACCCCAAAAACCATTTATCACCCATTACAAATTTTAAAAATCAACCCCAAAAACCATTTATCACCCATTACAAATTTTAAAAATCATCCCATAAAACTATTTATCACCCATTACAAATTTTAAAAATCATCCCATAAAACTATTTATCACTTATTTCACTTTTTAAAAAATTTTTATATTTTTAAATTATTAATTTTCTTAAATTCCCAATATCCCAAATAAAATAAATAACAAACTTGTTTTATAAAAAACTAAAAATTAAGGCAAATTGATGAAATTTTACCTTAATTTAAGATAAATGATTAAATATTAAAAATAATAAATTAATAACATATTATAACTTTTTAATAATAAAACGGATTATAATAAAAATATAATTATTTAATGTGATACTTATGGATATTATCGGACCAATAATTGGAGGATTTGAAATGATAATGGAAATGCTCCAAAGTGGAGGGGTAATAACTTATTTAATCCTTTTACTAGGAGTATATGGTCTTATCATTTCTATCCGGAAGATACTTTATCTAAGAAAAATCAGCAAAATTGATGCAACGGAGATCATGGGGACTGTAACTGCATCAATGGAAAAAGGCGGGGCCATTGAAGCCTTGAAAAACATAAGCCATTACCGCAACCCTGTCTCAAAAATCATATCCGAAGCATTGAAAATAGGATATAAAAATAAAGTTGAAGTCGAAGAAAGTATGGAACAGATTTTCATTGTCGAAATGGGAAAGATGACTAACGGTCTCAATACCTTGAAGACAATTATCGAACTTGCTCCATTCATAGGATTAATAGGTACCGTACTTGGTATCTGGATGACTTTTAAGAATCTGGGAATAGACCCAAGCGCCACTGCAATGGCAGAAGGTATTTACATAGCTCTCATTACCACAATCGTCGGATTGACAGTGGTTATCATACTGCTCCCTCTTCACACTTACATCGAAAGTTTGGTTGAGATGGAAATGGACAAGATTGAACTCGCTACAAAAATGACCAACTGGAGCTACGGAGTCATAAAAATAAGAGTATATGAAAAAATGCCTTGTGTAATCGAAGCTTTGCAGGAAGCTGAAGGAATTGTGAATGTTCGTGAGATTACTGACCCATATTCCAATATTCAAATATCCTTCAAGCCGAGCATGCTTGAAAAGAGTATAAGTAACATCATTCTGGAAAAATGTGATGTGAAATCCGAGATTACAGAAAGTAAACTAAGACAATAATCAAAAGGATGATGCTCAAAAGGTTAAGATTTTGAAAAAAAAATTGTTTGCCCTTGAGCAATCTATTAAAGTGATGAAAATGGCAATAGATATCAAGAATTATAGAAAAAAAGTCGGTAAAAGAAAACCAAACATCAATTTGGTTCCTTTTATTGATATTTTATTCACTCTTCTCATCTTTTTAGTGGTTACCAGCAGTTTCGGCGCCACATCAGTTGACGATGCCACTGATTCCGGAGGCACTGGAAAGCCAAACATGACTGATTCATCAGGAGACCAGGAGTACTATCTGATTCCTGTAGCAGGACTGCAGAAAGTAACTGTAAACGGAGTGGACATGTCCTCTGAAATTAGTGGAAATGCGATAGGAGTCCATTCGAAGGTTATGGATCAGGGAGACATTCAAATTAAAACCCAGTCACATGAGATAATCATAAAGACGCCTCCTGGAATGAGTCCTCAGGAAGCTGTTCGAAGTCCTGAAAACCAGTAGGATAGTGAATCAATAATCATGTTCCATTTTAGAAAAATGAGAAAAAGCAGATTAAATTTTTTTATTTTCATATTAATTAATAAGTAAAATAAACATTCGGTGAGAAAATGTATTTAGGCAGAATCATATCAGCAGGCAAAACTGAAAATGGACAACCATACGTATCTTACAGAGTTTCCAGCCGTTCTTTTCCAAACAGACAGGTAAAAGCTCTTGAAGATGAAGCGGCAATCATTCCAAAGGAAGGCTTTGAAAAGGATATCTTTAAAAACACTTATATTGCATACAATTGTTTAAAACTCGTTGATGATATTGCAATTATCTCAAACGGTTCCCAGACAGATCCGATTGCAGATAAAATAGCCTTGGGAATGAACATCCGCGATGCAATGGCTTACTCCCTCATAACCATGGACTATGAAAAGGACGATTACAACACTCCAAGAATTGCAGCTGTTGTAAAAGGATCCGCAGATTCCTATGAAGCCTATATTGGAATAGTTACAGACAGCAAGGTGCTGGTTGAGAAAATAGAAGACGGCAAGGCGGAATTCATTTCAACTTATGAGAAGAACACTCCTGAAGAAGTGGCATATGCGGCTGAAGACCCAAAAGCTGCTTGCGACTTTATTTTCGACCAAGGAGCATTCGCTGAATTCGAACATCCTGTATGTTCAGTAGCTGCAATATTCAAAGACGGTAAATGGAACATAGCTGGATACAACCCTGAATAGATACTATTTTTTATCATGGATTTTCATCCATGACTTTTTTTTATTTTTCTAATTTTTTCAAAAATCTAAAATATTACTACAATTTTTTCAAAATCGAAAACATTACTCCAACTTTTCAATCATCCAAAACACCACCTCAACTTTTCCAAAATCTAAAAATATTACCACAACTTTTCCAATGATTTAAGATATTAAAATAAACTTTTTTTATATGGTAATTTAAAATAAAGCTCAATTAGCCATTATTTCTAATTTAAAGTAAAAATATCAAATATTAAAGAAAATCAGATTAATAAAAATGAATTTTATAAAAATCAACAATAATTATTTATATTCACAATAATAAAAAATTACACATGACTTTAGAATTATTTGGATTAAAAGAAATTCCTTTAGTAAAAAAAGGAGACAACATAGCAGAGATAATTAAAGAAGATCTCATAAAAGAGGAAATAGGCTTGAAAGACGGAGACATCATACTTATCGCCGAAACCCTGATTTCAAAAGCAGAGGGAAATATCATTGAGCTGGACAAGGTCGAGCCAACAGAGGAAGCCATTGAAATCGCTGAAAAGTGCAAAAAAGACCCCAAAGTTGTTCAAGCTATTTTAGATGTATCACGAGAAGTCGTAAGAATAGGCCCTAATTTCATAATCACTGAAACCAAGCATGGTTTTGTAAGTGCAAATGCAGGACTTGACGAATCCAATGTGGAAGACGGACTTGCAACACCAATGCCGGAAGATCCTGATAAATCTGCAAGGAAAATCAGAGAATATCTGGAGTCTGAGATGGATAAGGAAGTAGCTGTGATTATTACTGATACCCAAGGCAGAGCATTCAGATTCGGTGCTGTTGGAACCGCTATAGGCTGTTCTGGAATTAAGCCTATATGGAAGAGAGTCGGAGAAAAGGATTTATACGGCAGACCTTTGGAGACCACAGAAGTGGCTACTGCTGATGAACTGGCTTCTGCTGCATCATTGCTTATGGGACAAGCTGATGAAGGAATTCCTGTAGTTCTGATAAGAGACTTCGAAGCATTTGAAATATTGAGAGACACAGAATGCGGAATTTCACCTCTCATAATGCCTAAGGAATTCGATGTATTCAGAGATTAAAAGAACACCAATAAAATTTAAATTCCTCTTTGAAGGTAAATTTTAATTATTCTTTTGAGGTAAAAATTTAAATTCTTCTTATTGAAGGTAAAAAAATGAGCACTATTATCAATTTCAAATGCAGCAATTGTGATTTTGAATTTCAAGACAGGGATCTTATTTTCTACATAGACAATGAGAATAATTTGAAAATCGAATCATTAAGCCTTGAAGTTTCAAAAACCATGGAAAAGTCCCCATTAAGCGGATTTTTATATGAAAATTGCTGTCCACACTGCAATCAGCTAATAAGAACATTCGTCGTGGAAAGCGATGACACTCAACTTACAAATGATGAAATTGAAGAGAACCTATATGAATTCATTGAAAAAGAGAGCGAAAATAAATTAGATAAAAATAATATAAAAATATTATTCTTTGATTTTAAAAATACTTTCTATAAAGAACGAAGAGCGATTTTAGAAAATAATACTTGTCCGAATTGTAAAAATGCAATGTCTTTAGTAATTTCTGAAAAAATACCGTGTCCAAAATGTGGAGAGAAATTGGTAGAGACCTACAAATAGTTTTTAAACACCCATAATCAAAAAAAAGGCAAAACTAAAAATCATCCAATTGAAAAGTAAAAAATATCATCCCCATATGAAAACTAAAGAAAAAATCATCCGGATTCTAAAGTCAAACAAGAAATAACTGGCAAAAAACAATTAAATAAAAAATATTTATAAAAAATTGAAGTGATATGATGATTACCATATTATCCGGAGGCACTGGAACTCCAAAACTTATTCAGGGAATTAAAGAGATTTATCCTCAAGAAGAAATCAACGTAATTGTAAATACTGTTGAAAACGAATACTTTTCCGGAGGATACATAGCTGCAGACATCGATACTGTGATGTACACATTTGCAGACATGATCGATGAGAGATACTGGTATGGAATCAAAGGTGATACATTCCACATTAGAGAAAAGCTCATAGAACTGGGAACCGAAGAACTTTTAACAATAGGGGACCAGGACAGAGCCATCGAGATTCAAAAGGCAATCCTGCTTGAAGACCACACATTATCTGAAGTAGTGGAATTTCAAAAAAACCACTTGAACATAAAAGCAAAAATAATCCCTATGAGCGATGAGGATTCAGATATCAAGATAAACACCAAAGAGTATGGAGAAATAGAATTCCATGAATTTCTAATAAAATATGGTGGAGAGCCTGAAGTATTGGAAGTCATCTACAGTGATGTGAACCCATCTCCTGAGCTTATTGAAACCATTGAAAAGTCCGACAAGGTCATTATCGGCCCATCCAATCCAATCACATCAATCAGGCCGATAACCTCAATAAAAGGAGTTGAAGAGGCTTTGAAAGGCAAAGAAGTTATCGCCGTCTCACCATTCGTTGGAAATGATGCATTCAGCGGCCCTGCAGGTAAATTCATGACAGCATTTGGTTATGAAACCTCTTCAAAAGGAGTTGCTGAATTATACAAGGCATTTCTGAATACTTTGGTAATCGACAATCAGGATGCTCAAATGAAAGGAGACCTGGAAGAAATAGTGCCTGAAGTCATAGTGACCAATACTTTCATGAACTCAATTGAAGATAAAATCAACCTTGCAAAAGTAGTTTTGAATATGGAATGAATTTAAAAACAATTGAAGCTTTCTAAAAAAATAAAAAATTGGACACTCGTAAAAAAAAATAAAAAAATAATTGAAAAAAAAGGGAATCCATTTGAAAAAATCAGTTTTTAATAAAACAATGAATAAATCATAGAAAAAAATCACTAAATAATATTAAAGTTTAAATAGTAATTTAGTTAAAACTAAATATATTCAAGATTAGGTGAAAATATATGATACAAATGACATTGATACAAATCGATAACTATGGTCCATGGACTGTAACACCAAGGCCACGTACGGAATCAGACCTTCAAATTCTGCAAGCGGAATTATTCGCCGATGTTCAAAGGCTTATAGCTGCTAAAAAAGGTTTAGTGTTCTTTACAAGATTTGATAACATGTTAGCAATAACTAATGGTCTCGATGCTGAAGACCACATGAGAATTCAAAGATCCATTAAAAACAGATACCCTATTACCATAAGTATGGGTGTTGGAGCTGCTGAAACCGCACATGATGCTCAAAGACTCGCAACCGAAGCCCTTCAAAGAGAAGGAGGAGCACAATCTTCTGAGAGAAAGGAAATCCTTGCAATCGACAGTCTGGTTGATCCTGAAGACAGCTTCGTCCAAGTTGCACACATCGACATCAACAGCGTAACCGAAACCTTGACTGACATCGAATCAGCCTTTGACACAAGTTTCATGGTAAACAGGGCACAACATTATTTAATGACCAAACTGCGCGAACATAAGGCATTATTATTCTTTATAGGCGGAGACAATTTCATGTCCCCATGCAACGGCTTGAGCGAAGAAGAAATTCAAGACATTTTAATTGAAATTGACGAGGAAATCGGAATAGGCCTTAAAGCAGGTATTGGTAGAAGTCCAAATGCAGAAGATTCAGCCTACATGGCAGATATCGGACTTGAAATTATACGAGACGGAAATAACGAAAAATGGATAGAAGTTGTTGACAAACTTTAAGCAATCTTATTTTCACTTAAATCCATTTTTTATTTTTTTATTTTACAGCTATTTTTTTATTAAATTTTTAAAGATTTTCATTTTTAGGTCGTGTTAACATTAAAGTGCTTGCACCAATGGCAGGAATTACAAATGCGGAATTTGCAATGAAGCTGATACCCTACGGCTTTGATACTGTAACCATCGGAGGATACAATTTGGACGCTCCATCCATCGAAGCATGCGCTAAGATTATTGAAAGAGGTAGAAAAGAATTCAATTATCCTCAAGACAAGGTAATAGGCCAGATAGAGCATGAAACAAAAACAATCAAAGAAAACTTTAAAGTCTGTGTAAGTGCTAATTTAAGGTCCACAGCCCCGGGCCCAGTAATAGAAGCAAGCCGAATTAGAGATCTGGATATTGTCGAGATAAACTGCCATTGCAGGCAGGAAGAGCTGACCCAAGTCGGATGCGGCCAGGCCATGCTTTTAAGAGATGATCTGGAGGATTACATCAGGGAAGTTGTGAAAAATGCAGATTCGATGGTATCCCTCAAGATGAGAGCCAATGTGGAAGGAGTGGACAATCTTGAAATAGCTAAAATCGCAGAAGATGCAAAAGTTGACTACCTCCATGTAGATGCCATGAAAAAAGGAGTATTTGATGCGGATTTCGACTTAATCAGACAATTAGCGGATGAAACTAATCTTTTCATAATTGGAAACAATTCAGTGAACTCAAGAGAACAAGCTCAAAAAATGCTTGATAGTGGAGCAAAAGGATTCTCAATAGCAAGAGCTGCAATAAAGGGAAAACTGGATTTTGACATCAGCGACTTATAACAATTTTTGATAGAGAGAAAAATTATTGAAGAAATCCATAATAAAATATCAGTTTTAATTAAAAAAAATAACCCCTTAAACTAATTAAAACTAATTATTTTTATTTATTTAATCAATATGGAAATTTATAATTATTTATTACTTAAAAAAATACATTATAATCTTTTTTTATTAAATTAAAACTTACAAAATACTTATTTTATTATAAATGAAAGATAAAATTTATATAATATGTTATGAATATATATTCATAATATGTGAAATTGATTTAAAATTCTTTTTTTAAATTCAAAATTTGAATTAATTCACTATTATATTTCAACAGCCCAAGGAGTATAGATATGGTCAGGCCCAAAGTACAAAGAAGAATTGTAAAAGAGCCGGAGCATAACTGCCTTAAACATGGCAAGATTGAAATTGAAGGACACAGCGAAAACATTGAAATGAATCTTGATGAATTTGAGGCTATACGCCTTGGCGATTATCACAATATCAAGCAAAAGGAAGCGGCGGAGCTGATGGGCATTTCCCAGCCAACATTCCATAGGATCTTGAATTCCGCACGAAAGAAAACTGCAATCTCTTTAATTGAAGGACGCCAAATCGAGATAAACAACTTGAATTTCAATGTAGAGGGAAATTCCTACAAATGTGGTTCCTGCGGATTTGAATGGCAGAATCCAGACAAGAACTATGAAGAATGCCCCAATTGCAGATCAAAATCAATTCAAGTAATTGAAAACGGCAAGTCCGAAGACCCTGCCACATATTCAAACAGCAAGATAAGCGATGCTCCATTGAATATGCGCAAATCATTCGGAGGGTCTGGAAGTGGCAAAGGTCCTTCAAAGTCATGCATTTGTCGAAAATGCGGTTATCAGGCTCCTAAAATCAGGGGCTTCCCATGCAGGAACTTGAAATGTCCAAATTGTGGAACCCCATTAAGTGGATCAAAAAAACTAGCCCAAGAGCTCAACACAAGCGAGGATGAATTGCTAAATTCTAAAAAAAGCGAAAAATAAAACTAAAAGTTTTAAATTTGAATAATCAAAAAATAAAAAACTAAAAGTTTTAAATATTAAGTAATATCAAAAAAGCAAAAATGATGAAAAAATTAGAATCAAGAAATTCAAAAAACAAATAAATAACATAGTTTTATTAATAATATTATAAAAATATATAAACATATTTTATTAATATATAAATAATTAAGATTTGATGATGATTATTATAAATCAACTAACTGGATTAGGTGGACATAATGTCTTTTATTACATTAAAAAATATTAATAAATCATTTAACGGAGAACCTGTTTTAAAAAATATTAATTTGGAGTTAAATGAAGGTTCTACATTAGGTATTTTAGGTAGAAGTGGTAGTGGAAAGTCTGTTTTGATAAACATGCTCAGAGGTATCAAAGAATATGCTCCCGATAGCGGAGAGGTAATCTTCAACATTGCCATGTGCGAAAACAAGGACTGTCTGCATGTGGAAACCCCTTCAAAAGCAGGTGAAAAATGTCCTGAATGCGGCCATGAAATGAAAGCACGCGAAATCGAATTCTGGACTGCCGGAAGATTGGAAAAAGCTGCTATAAGAAGAAGAATCTCCATCATGCTTCAGAGAAACTTTGCATTATACGATGAGGATACTGTTATCGACAACGTTTTAAAAGCCATGGGCGATGAAGGCAGATACGAAGAGGAAAACATCTACAAGGCTATCGAATTACTGGACATGGTTCAGATGAGCCACAGGGTCACCCACATCGCACGTGACTTAAGTGGAGGAGAAAAACAGAGAGTTGTTCTTGCTAGACAGCTTGCAAAAGAGCCTGCTTTATTCCTGGCAGACGAACCTACAGGTACCCTTGATCCTCAAACAGCTGAAAAGCTTCACGCCACATTGGATGAAAGCGTTAAGGATAAAGGAATCACAATGGTAATCACTTCCCACTGGCCTGAAATCATGGAAGACCTGGCAGATTATGTAATCTGGCTGGATGATGGTGAAATCTACAAAGAAGGTAATCCTAAGGAGATAGTAGATAAATTCCTTGAAACCGTTCCTCTTGCAGACCAGGTTGAAAGACATGAGCATAACGAAGAAGAAATTAAGATTGAAAACATTAAAAAGCATTATTACTCCATTGAAAGAGGAGTTGTAAAAGCTGTTGATGATGTAAGCATAACAATAAACAAAGGGGAAATATACGGAATAGTCGGCCTTTCAGGTTCTGGAAAAACAACCCTGACAAGAATGATGATTGGATTAACCGAGCCGAGCAGCGGAGAACTAAACATCAAGCTGGGTGATGATTGGATTGACATGAAAAAGGCAGGACCTTTAAACAGGGGACGCATAACTCCATATCTGGGTCTGCTTCACCAGGAATATTCATTATACCCTCACAGAGATGTTTTAGGCAACTTGACTGATGCTATCAGTTTAAATCTCCCTGCGGAATTTGCTAAAATAAAAGCAGCTCATATCCTTGAAACAGTAGGATTTGAAAAGGAGAAGACCATGGGCATGTTAAACAAATGGCCTGATGAGTTAAGTGGAGGAGAACAGCACAGAGTAGCTCTTGCACAGGTTCTTATAAAAGAGCCTAACATAGTCATCCTTGACGAGCCTACCGGTACCATGGACCCTGTTACAAGAATCATAGTTACCAACTCCATTTTAAAGGCAAGAGACGAGCTGGACCAAACTTTCGTAATCGTTTCACACGATATGGACTTCGTTCTTGATGTCTGTGACAAGGCAGCCCTCATGAGAAATGGAAAGCTCCTTAAAGTAGGAACCCCACAGGAAATCGTTTCCGAACTTACAGGTGAGGAAAAAGAAGACATGATTAGAGATCACTAAATCCCACTTTTTAAATCGCCTTCGGCGATTTAAAACCTGGACTAAAAGTTTTTAAAAAAATGTGATTTTGAAATAATACATTTTTTTAAAGTGAAAAATTATTGTATTTCCAATTTAAAAAATAGTTAAATCATTTTGATTTAACTTATTTACTTATTTTATTTTTTTGATTATTTTTGAGACTTTTTTTACTTTTAATTATTACTAATTTATAAATTAATCAATTAAAATTATTATTTTTTAAAAATAGAATAGCAATAGATTTTTTTAAATCTATAAAAATCTTAAAAATAGTATAATTGAAAAGCAATAATTTTATTAATAGAAAAAATCTAACTTAATATATTATATAATTATAAGAATTAGGGTGGAAAAAATAATAAAAAAATTCTTTTTTAATGCTCGAATTCTTTAAAAAAATAAAATTTATCAGATTATTTAAGAAATGGAGATTAATAATGGCATGGGATAATGCACCGTCACATATTTGTAGAGGAGGAGACCCAAGAGGTCTTGCATTTTGCTGTCCTCCTGTAAAACCTTGTCCTGTTATGAACACATTAAGGGAAATAGGATTAAGTCCTCAGGAATTTTTCGACATCAAACAGGAATTTGCTAATGAAACTAAACTTGGAGAAGGAGCACACACTTGTTTTGGATCACTGGTATGGTGTTGCAAGCCATCCAAACCTTGTCCTTTAAGAGATATGACTTTAAATCAGATTGGATTAAGCGTTGATGAATATTTGACACTTAAAAAGCAATTGTCTGAGAGAATACTTGCAGCTGCTCAAAAATCCACAGTGGAGCCTAACAGGGAAGCAATACTTGCTCTTTCCGCAACATTTGATATCAGCGAAGAAAATGCGGCACAAGTTCTTGCAGACTGCAACAATGATTTAAGGCTTGCTGTTAAAACCATAAAGATGAATGAACTCGAAGGCCAGTAAAATTATTTTTAAATATTAAGGGGAATTATATGGGAGTGACTCCGCTTTATCTGGAAGTTGAAGATAAAAACGTCTTTATTCTAGGAACTGGAGAAGTAGCTACAAGAAGAGCCAACCGTTTTCTTGACAAGGGAGCAAATGTTGTTTTAGTCGGAGAAAACATCAATAGCGAACTTCTGGAAAAGGGAGCCATACTCAAGCCATCTCAAAACCTTGAAGCACTTGTTGAATGGAGCGATTTTGTAATTCTCGCAAGCGGAGATAGGGAATTGTCAGATTACATTGCTTCAATTAGCCAGAACAAACTGTTAAACAGGGCGGACGAGCCTGATAGTGGAAATCTGATAGTGCCTACAAGCTTTTTAATTGGGGACATAGAATTTTCCATTTATACAAACGGCAAAAGCCCCCTCATGGCAAAGGAGCTTCGAAAAAGAATTCAAGCCACAATAAGAAAAGAAGACATTCTGGAAATAGAGCTTCAGGATTATACAAGAACCATATTGAAAGAGAGAATTGAAAATCAAAAGGATAGAAAGGAAATTCTCTACCAGACATTGAATAATCCTAAAATACAAGAGCTTTTGAAAAATGACAAATTAGAGGATGCGAAAAAGCTTGTTTGTGAGATGCTTGATAAAAATATATAAAAGCCCTTTTTTAAATTGATTATGAACCTGTTTTAACTAACTATTTTGACTAATAAATAAAAATGAGTTTTATAATAATAAAATAATGATATTCACTAATAAAATGATTTTACTAATAAAATAATGATTTTTACTTAATTATACAAATTCACATTTACAAAATTATAAAAATTATTCGGGGAGAAATAATGATAATAAATATTCGCATTGACCATAAAATGGCAGATATTGAAACAATGGAAACAGTTTCAAAGGATTTGAAAGAACTGTTTCTGAATTTGAAAAAAGCATTCGACATCAAGGAATATGTGGAAATCAACACCTGCAACAGATACGAATACTTTATCAATGCGGATATAGAGACTTACGACAACCCCCTCCTCGACCACAAAAACAAAAACATCCAAATCCAGTACGATGATGATGCCATCATCCACCTATTTAGAATGACTTCAGGTATTGAATCCATGATAATCGGTGAAGACCAGATTCTCGGCCAGGTAAAGGATGCAAAATTAAAAAGCGAAAAAGAGGAACATCTAGGAGCTATTTTAAATACTCTTTTTACAAAAGCCATTCATGTTGGACAGGTCGTCAGAAACAAGACAAAAATCAATCAGGGCTCAATTTCAATAGGTTCTGCAGCAGTAGACCTTGCTGAAGAATACTTCGGAACCCTTCATGACAAATGCGTGCTTGTGCTTGGAGCAGGCAAAATGGGAACATTGGTTGCCAAGGCTTTGGCTGAAAAGAACTTGAAAGCTATTTTTGTTGCAAACAGAACTTATTACAAGGCATCAAGACTTGCAAAGGAACTGGGCGGAGAAGCTATTCTAATAGATGACATTAAAGATAAACTAATTCATGCAGATTTATTAATCAGCGCCACTGGTGCTCCGCACCCTATTTTTACTAAAGAAAAAATGGAGGACATCTTCAATGGAGGTCCAAGCAAGGATCTTGTGATTATTGATATTGCAAATCCAAGAGACATAACAGAAGATGTTGAAGAGCTTGGAATTAAACTCTGCAACATAGACGACCTCAGGACAATAGCTGATAAAAATAAGAAGCTTCGTGAGAAGGAAGTTAAGGAAGCGGAAATCATCATAGAAGAAGAGTTCTTTTTACTTAAAGAATCCTTTAATTTAATTGAAATAAATGAAATACTTGGCAGTTTAAGGAAGTCTATGGAAGAAATAAGAGTAAGAGAATATCATAAAGCAATAAGCAAACTGGATGATGTAGATAAGAAGACTAAAAAAACAATAAATGGTATGACAAAGTCTATTGTAAACAAAATATTCTATGACATCTCAGAAAATGTAAGAAATGCAAGCATTGAAAATGAAGATGACATCCTTGAATTCTGCGAAGCTGTTTTAAAAAGAGAATAAAATGCAAGAAGATATCATTGAATCCTCAAGCTATTTTAAAAAAAAGGACATCCATTTTCAAACTGTTTTTAAAAAAAAGAATATTGGTTTTTAAAACTGTTTTTAAAAAAAAGAACATCGCGTAAAACTGTTTTAAAAAGAATCAAATAAAAAAAATTTAAAAAAAACTATTTTTAATGATAACAACCAATATTACTCAAACATGCCTTTGACTTCGTCTTTTTTGACTTTGGTGACTTTCAATGCAAAGTCAATATCTTCCATGGTCACAGTATCATGGTCATTAATTATTGCATTGTGGAGAGCATTCTTAAGGATTTTATCCTTGATATCCCTGCCGGACATTCTTTTTGTAAGCTTGACTATTTTTTCAACATTCAAATCGTATTCCATAGGGAAGGTAGCCAGATTAAGCTCTATGATTTTCTTTCGCTCATCATCATTCGGCAGCTTGAATTCTATTTCCTCTTCGAAGCGACTTCTAATCGCATAGTCGATTGAAGAAGGATTATTTGTAGCTGCAATAGTTACAACTCCCTTGTTTTCTTGAATACCATCCATCTCTGTTAAAAGAGCATTTACAACCTCTGCCACATCTCCACGTAATGATTGAAAAGACCTGTGAAGTGCAATCGCATCGATTTCATCTATGAAAATCAGTGCAGGTGCATTATGTCGAGCCATTTCAAACAATTCCTGTATTCTGCTTGCTCCATCTCCAACATGATCTCCAATCAGGCTAGTTGCCTTGACTAAAAAGAGCTTGACATCCAGCTCATTGGACAAAGCCTTTGCAAGCATGGTTTTTCCAGTTCCTGGAAGACCATAGAACAAAACATTCTTTGGAGCCCATGGACCAAAGCTGTCAGGGTTTTTAAGATATTTTGCAATGAGCTTTGTTTTCTTTTTGGCATTCGCTTGGCCGATTACATCATCCATATGGATATCGCTGATGACAGACTTAGCCTGCTCCTTTTTTTCATCTTCCACAGCAGTTGTAACGATAGCTGTGTTTTCTGTGATGATTGAGTTGTTCGGATAAACAGCTACAACTCTGAATGCATAGTCTGGAAGAATCTTCTGATCAAATAAGTAAGAGCCTATTTCAACAACGGATCCAACCCATTGCTCCTTTGCATACTGTTCAAAAAGATATTTGTCAGATATTTCTATATTAGGACTCTCAAGCATTCCGAAACTAAAAGGATAACCTGCAGTTTCAAGAACCAAAACCTTGGCTTCGTTTTCTCGCTCGAAATTGTTGGATTTGATTGAAATATTAGACTTTTTAACTTCATGACTTTTATTATCAGATTTCACATTCAGCACTTCCAGATAAATAAAATTAGAATTCTATATTCTCACAGTGAATTCCATATTCTCACAGTTTTTAATAAAATTTTTTAAAAAATTATTTTTTTAAGTAAAGTAATATTTATTACTTTAAAATATTTAAAGATATTGATAAAAAATTTTTAAATCAAACTGTCATACAATTGCTTCATTTTAAGGGCGTCCTGATCAAGCAATGGGGTTTCACAGATTATTGTGGCTTTCCAGCCATTTTCTATCAAGTTCAGCAATAAATCCTTGATATGTGGGCCGTACTCATCGCTTTCATCTAGCGTATGGTGCTTTCTCTCACCGCCGTGGGAATATTCAATTGTAGTGAAATGACAGTGAAGCCTGTCAATATCCAGATTGTCCTCCAATTTGGAGAATATGCAGTTGTAATCCTCTTTCTTGTTCAATATTCCTCGGCCTCTTGCATGAACATGAGCAAAATCTATTGTAGGCTCGAAATGGTCAAAAGAAGCACACATTTCAATGATTTCATCCAAACTGCCAAGCTGGGAACGCTTGCCTGTAGTCTCAGGAGCAAATGTGAAGTTTTCAATCCCCTCTTCCTCGCAGCGCTCTAAAAGACGTGTGAATGCCTTCTTGGCAATCTCCATACAAACTTCGGGCTTTCTGTTTGAATAGAATCCTGGATGAAACACCAACCTGTATGCCCCCATGTATTCCCCAACTCTGGCACATTGCACAAGCCGTTCGATAGAGGCATCTATTTTCTCCTCTTCCTTGGAGCACATGTTAATGTAATAAGGCCCATGCATGGAAACCAGCACATCATTTCTTCGAGCTATATCCCGAAGAGTCAGAGAAGCTTCCTCTTTTATTCTAACTCCTCTGGTAGACTGATATTCAAAAGCATGTAAACCACGTTTCGCCAGATAATCAGGAGATTCAAATGCTTTTCCCCTAAATTTAATAGGCTTGCCCGCCGGACCGAAAATAACTTTATCTTTCATAAAAATCAACTAAAATAACCTTATCTTTATAAAAATCAACTAAAACAATTACCTTTAAAAAAAATCAATGAAATAAACATGAAAAATAGAAAAAATAAAAATGGAAAAAATAAAAAAAGAATGAAAATAATTTTCTTGGCTGAAAAACCATGAAAATTATTTAAAAAATACCCATAGCCTTATTGGTTTTAGCTATTGATTTTTCATTGTCTTTTTCCATTTCAAGCATGGACCTGATAGCATCAACGTTTTCAGGTACCACATCTGATTCCTGGTGAACAGCCTGCATATAGAAGAGCTCTCCATCTACAATATTGATAGACTCCTTCCATACTGGTATCTCATACAAGTCTGTTCTGCTTCTGCCTAAGTCCTTTGCATATTCAAGCAACTTGGCAGTTGAGCCTAAACCTTCTTCTGCTTCAACAAGCATTACCCTTGAACGTTTTTCAAGCACGTCGATACAATCATCAACGCTTACATCATTGTTGATTTCAGCCATGATATTGTGCTGGTGCATTAATGTAGTAGGCACAAGCAATGCCATGGTAGTGATATCAATACCTTTCATAACGGTTGCCACATCAGGACCGTGGTGGGAAGGTACTTTTGGAGGGTTTGGTACGATTGCATTGATAGGTCCTTTCTTATCATCGTTGGAATCAGCTCCACGGCGAACCATTACAGCACGCACTTTCTTGATGTCGCAGATTTTGTTGAGAGGGTATAAAGTACGGGTCAAACCTGTTGTATTGCATGATACTACTCTGGTGTAATCCGCACCGTATGATTCTTCATAGTTTGCAAATGAGTTGAAAGAACGGCCGGTTAAATCATGTGCTTCCCCACCTTGGTAGATTGCTTTCACACCTGCTTTCTTATACATCTCCATATTGGAGGCTCCGAATTTTCCAGGAGTACAGTCAACTACGATATCTGCAGCTTCAACCATGTCCTGCACGGTTCCGGCAATTTCAATTCCTGCTTCCTTGAACAATCCTTCATTTTCAGGTTTTCCAATGTATAAAGGATAGCCTTTAATATCAACAGCGGTTTTAGCTTCAAAGCTAGGTCTTGTCTTACTTACTCCAATAACTTCCATATCATCTTGAGCAGCTACTGCATCAGCCACTCTTTTACCGATGGTTCCATATCCGTTAATAGCAACAGCCTTCATTTTTACATCCTCAATAAAATAAATCTAATTAAATCTAAAACATTTAATTTATGTTTTAAAGTTTATAATTTAATCTATATATAATTTGATATTAAATTTTAGTTTAAATGAGTACAAATAGTTTTTAACTAGCCAAATAATACCTATTCAGCAATATAAACAAAATTCATTCCACAATCTCATATAAAATATTTTAAAAAAAGAAGAAAAAAGAGTTTTATTAAAAACTCATAGCTATTTTCTGCCAAATAACAATGTTGAACCTTTAAGAGTTATTATTCTAGCTTCTTTAGGATTCATGAACATGCCGTCATCTGTTTTGATTAATTGAACATCTTCATAACCTGATTCTCTCAGCTTTTGGGCGAATGCATCCATATCACCATAAGCTCTACCCATGATATCATGAATTGCAAAGCATCCTCCCTTTTTTAAAACCCGGAGTGTTTCAAGCAAGAGCTCCTGCTTGTCCACACTGTGTATGTTATGATAAACATAATTGCTTGTTACAGCATCGAAATATTCATCTGGAAAATCCAAATTCACTGCATTTCCAATAGAAAATTCTGTGTTATATGCTCCTTCAGCACTTGCGTTATTCTCACATAACTCCTTGCTATAGGATGCATATTCCTTTCCCCATTTGTCAATACCAAACATGAAGCCCTGAGGATTTTTCCTTGCACAAGCAATAGTGAGAGCTCCGCTTCCACAGCCTACATCCAATCCCTTTCCACCAGCAGGCAGATACACATAGTCTGATACGCCATCAATGATTTGCTTAGACATCTTGCGTCCTCCTTCATAAGAGAATGTGCGATAAACATAAAATGCCCAAATAGCACCAATGAGCAAAACAAGAGCCAAGATGCCAAATACATAAGTTAAAACAGTCCTAGTGAATCCACTCGCAAAAAGACCCCAGATGCCAAAAACATAATAAAGAATAAGTGCAACTAGAAATCCGCCTCCAATTGCAAGAACCATCCATAAAGGAAACCAATTTTTATAATTTGCTTTCATATTTTCACCATATCTTAAAAATTGCATTATTAAATTATAATTAAGGGATAAAGTCTTCGCCAAAAAACTTTAATTTGCTTTAAAACAATCCAAATAATTTAAAAACAAACAAAATAATTTAAAAATAATTTATTAATACAAATAAATATATGATTTCCGCATATTTAAATTTATAAAAATCAACAAAGGAAGATGAGTTTTATTTAAATACAATAATAAAATCGACAAATCAATAAAATTAAAAGCAGCATATGTGAAATAATTGAGCATCATATTTTTTTAATGTAAAAAATATCGCCAAACAATACTTCAAATTTAATTCACATATGCCGCTATATGGCGAAAATAAAAATCATCATTTAAAAAAAATCACATCTTGAACCTCATAAGCATGGAACAGTATATGATAACCACTACAGATCCGATATTATGCACCAAAGCCCCTCCAATTGGCCCTAAAAAACCAAACATGGCTAAAAACATTGCTAAAAAGTTCAAGCCCAGAGCAAATGCTATGCTTATATTGATAGTCTTTAATGTCTTTCTTGAAATAGCTATCAAATGAGGGACATACCTTATGTCATCACTTACAAGACAGACATCAGATGCTTCAATGGATACGTCACTGCCTACACCACCCATGGAAATACCTACATTAGCTTGTTTTAAAGCTGGAGCATCATTTATTCCATCTCCTATAACCGCTACCTGATGATGGAAATTTTGAAAATTGGATACCGCGGAAATCTTATCCTCAGGAAGGCAGTTGTATTTATAATCTACAATATCCACTTCATGGGCAATATATTCTGCTGCTTTTTGATTATCACCAGTTAAAAGAGTTGCATTAACACCCAGTTTACGAAGCTGGCGTATGACCTCGTTTGCATCTTCTCTTAAAACATCAGCCAGTACAACCACTCCCATAATTTCATCGTTAGAAGCCACAAATATTGGTGTTGCTCCTTCATCAAGGTAGGAATTCACTTTGGATGCAAGAAATTCCTTTTCAACAGTCAAATTATTAAGTTCCATAAACTCAAGATTGCCTGCAAAAAGCATTGTTTCATTATTATCCAAATTTGCTTTTACTCCTTTTCCAATAATCATTTCAAAATTTGAGACATGAACTATTGGCCGTGAATAATTCTCCTTGTAAAAATTTAAAATCGCTCTTGCAAGAGGATGCTCTGACTGGCTTTCCAAAGAGGCGGTTAAATGAATAAGATCTTCAGCACTTAATTTTTCATTATAAGGAACTATATCAACAACCTCTGGCTTTCCATATGTTAAAGTACCAGTCTTGTCGAAAATCATTTCATCCACTTTGGCTAATTTTTCAACAGTCAGACCTTCCTTGACTAATATTCCGACATTGGTTAAATTTCCAAGTGATGCCATGATAGCTGTTGGAGTAGCAAGGACCAAAGCACAGGGACAGAAAACAACGAGAATTGTAACCGCACGGATTATCTCTCCTGTGACTATCCATGTAGCAATTGCAGATACAAATGCAATTATCACAATCCATGTAGCCCAGCGGTCAGCCGCTTTAACTATCTCTGCATTATCCGGG